>OLSN01001096.1_pt1 | contig 25354 bp, 26 predicted proteins | sample 1672411 | NCBI WGS metagenome assembly OLSN01 (sample SAMEA3136683, study PRJEB25190) | human gut metagenome | biome: human gut; feature: human-associated habitat; material: faeces | place: Austria | collected 2013 | reverse complement strand
CTCCAGCAGGTGCTGCACCTTATCGGCGTACTTGCTCAGACGGAAGAAGTAGGCCTCCTCCTCGGCGTCGTGGACATCACGGCCGCAGTCGGGGCACTTGCCGTCTACCAGCTGGCTCTCCGTCCAGAAGCTCTCGCAGGGGGTGCAGTACTTGCCCTTATAGGCACCCTTGTAGATGTCGCCGTTTTCGTACATCTTCTTGAAGATCTTCTGCACGGCCTCGCAGTGGTAGTCATCGGTGGTGCGGATGAAGCGGTCGTTGGAGATGTTCATGAGCTTCCACAGATCGCGGACGCCCCGCTCTCCCTCCACGATGCGGTCCACAAAGGCCTGGGGGGTCATGCCGGCCTCCTGGGCCTTGGTCTCGATCTTCTGGCCGTGCTCGTCGGTGCCGGTCAGGAACATCACGTCGTAGCCCTGCAGACGCTTATAGCGGGCGATGGCGTCGGTGGCTACCGTGCAGTAGCTGTGGCCGATGTGCAGCTTGTCAGAGGGGTAATAAATAGGTGTGGTGATATAAAACTTTTTCTTTTCCATGGGGATATCTCTCCTTTTCCGCCGCCCCGAATGGAAGGACGGCTTAAAATTATTTTTCCTGTTTTTCCGGGGATATACGAATAAAAAACGCCCTTAACGCAAAACGCGTCAAGGGCGACTTTCACTTTATCGCGGTACCACCTTGCTTCGCCCCGGCCTCGCGGCCAAAGCCTTATGGAGTGCCATCACACTCCCGCGCGGTAACGGGCGCTTCCCGTCCCGGCCTGAGGGATATCCCGTTCGGCCGGACAGCTCCGGAGCCATGTTCGCCGGTTTCCTCCGCGCCCGCTTTCACCTTTCCGGGCTCTCTTGTGGCGGTATCTGCCGGTTACTCTCTCTTTCATCGCTTTTTGATGTATTTTCGGTGCATTTTTTGGTATCATACTCCAAAATGTAGACTTTGTCAACCGTCATCGCGGTTTTCTGTGTAAATTCACGCTTTACAGCGGGAAAAAAGTTTTGTATAATATGGGTTGGAAATTTTTTATGGTGGCGAATTACCATACACAGGAGGAACAAAAAATGTCTTTCAAGATCCTTGTTATCAACCCCGGTTCTACTTCCACCAAGATCGGTGTCTATGAGGACGAGAACCTGCTGTTTGACAAGACCCTGCGTCACAGCGCCGAGGATATCGCCCAGTTCAACTCCATCCCCGCCCAGAAGGACTGGCGCTGCCAGCTGGTGCTGAAGGCGCTGCGGGAAGAGAATTTCGATATCAACACCCTGTCTGCCGTTTCCGGCCGCGGCGGTCTGCTGCGCCCCATCCGCGGCGGCACCTACGCCGTCAACGACAATCTGGTGAACGACTGCACCATCGGTGTGCAGGGCCAGCACGCCTCCAACCTGGGCGGCATCATCGCCCGCGAGATCGGCGATTCCCTGGGTATCCCCTCCTACATCGTTGACCCCGTGGTGGTGGACGAGCTGTCTGACGTGGCCCGCTATGCCGGTCACCCCCTGTTCCAGCGCGTCAGCATCTTCCACGCTCTGAACCAGAAGGCCGTTGCCAAGCGCTATGCCAAGGAGAACGGCAAGAACTACGAGGATCTGAACCTGATCGTCTGCCACCTGGGCGGCGGCGTCTCCGTGGGCGCACACTGCCACGGCAGCGTCATCGACACCCAGAACGCCCTGGACGGTGACGGCCCCTTCTCTCCCGAGCGCTCCGGCTCTCTGCCCACCGGCCAGCTGGTGAAGCTGTGCTGCTCCGGCAAGTATACCGAGACCGAGCTGAACCGCATGCTGTCCGGCCGCGGCGGTCTGGTGGCCTATACCGGCTCCAACGACATGCGCTATCTGCTGGCCGAGGCCAAGAACGACAAGAAGATCGCCGGTGTGGTGGACGCCTTCCACTATCAGATCGCCAAGGAAGTGGGCGCCATGGCCGTTGTCATGAAGGGCAAGGTGGATCAGATCATCCTGACCGGCGGCATCGCCTACGGCAAGGAGACCGTGGACGCCATCAGCGAGATGGTGGACTGGATCGCTCCCATCACCGTGTATCCCGGCGAGGATGAGCTGCTGGCTCTGGCCCAGGGTGCCCTGCGCGTCCTGCGCGGCGAGGAGAAGGCCCAGGAGTATCGCCGTCCCCGTCCCACCGAGGCGTAACAATCAACGTATTCTCTAAGGACGCCCGGCGGCTTTCACTGCCGGGCGCCTTTTCCCTTAAAGGAGGTTTCTATCTTGTTTATCAGCAACGATATCCGCTATATCGGCGTCAACGATCATCAGGTGACGCTGTTTGAGGGGCAGTACGACGTGCCCCTGGGCATGGCCTACAACTCCTACGTCATTCTGGACGAGAAGGTGGCCGTTATGGACACGGTGGACGCCCACTTCGGCGGAGAGTGGATGGACAACCTGACGGCGGCGCTGGCGGGCCGCACGCCGGACTATCTGGTGGTGCAGCATATGGAGCCGGATCACAGCGCCAACATCGTGCGCTTTATGGATGCCTGGCCCGCCGCCACCGTGGTGGCCTCTCAGGCGGCGTTCCGCATGATGAAGCAGTTCTACGGCAGCGATTACGCCGACCGCCGTCTGGTGGTGGGCGAGGGTGACACGCTGGCGCTGGGCCATCACACGTTGACCTTCCTGACGGCCCCCATGGTACACTGGCCGGAGGTGATCGTCACCTATGACAGCACGGACAAGGTGCTGTTTTCCGCCGACGGACTGGGCAAGTTTGGTGCTTTAGATGTGGAGGATCCCGAGGGCTGGGCCTGCGAGGCGCGGCGCTACTACTTCGGCATCGTGGGTAAGTTCGGCGCGCAGGTACAGGCGCTGCTGAAGAAGGCCTCTGCGGTGGACATCCAGACGGTGTGCCCCCTTCACGGCCCGGTGCTGACCGGCGCGGAGCTGGCGGAGGCCCTGCGGCTGTACGGCATCTGGTCGGGCTACGGCGTGGAGAGCGAGGGCGTCATGATCACCTACGCCTCGGTGTACGGCAACACGGAGAAGGCCGTGGAGCTGCTGGCCCAGAAGCTGAAGGAGAAGGGCTGCCCCAAGGTGGCGGTCACCTGTGTGCAGCGGGACGACTGGGCCGAGGCGGTGGAGGACGCCTTCCGCTACGGCAAGCTGGTGCTGGCCGCGCCCACCTATAACGGCTTCCTGTTCCCGGCCATGCGGGAGTTCATCCAGCATCTCACCGAGCGGAACTATCAGAACCGCCAGGTGGCGTTCATCGAGAACGGCTCCTGGGCGCCTGCCGCCGCTAAGGAGATGAAGAAGCTGCTGGAGGGCTGCAAGAACGTGACCCTGGGCAGCACGGTGACCATCCGCTCCGCCATGACGGAGGAGAACAAGGCGCAGCTGGATGCACTGGCAGATGAGCTTCTATAAAGTAAAGATGCCGTCCGGTCGAAAGCCGGACGGCATCTTTTTGTATAGGGCATTTTACTGCTGGGCAGGAGTGCCGCAGCGGGGGCAGACGCCATTTTCCAATCTGGCGCCGCACTCTTTGCAGAAAAGGGCGGGTTGTACCGGGGCTTGCATCGGCTCCTGCATGGGAGGCTGCACCGGGGCCCATGCCGCCTGCACCGGCTCCTGTGCCGGAGCCTGCGTCTTGCGCTGGAGGACGGCGACCTTCAGCTCCTGCACGTCGGGCGTGGCAAACACATCACCGGCGGCTCTTCCGGTCTGATCGGCCAGCTTATGGTTGATGGCGATCACATTCTTCACCAGCAGGACCACCATCATCAGCAGCTCATAGCTGAGGCGAACGACAATGGGTCCCAGAACGATGTACAGCAGTCCCATGCCGCCCATCCATTTGACACCGCCGCTCCAGTAATCTCTCTGGATATTGAACAGCTGCATCACACCGTAGAGGACAATGAAAGCCGTAGAGAAGATATACAGCGCCTGCAGGATCTTTTCCACCACAAGAAACTTGAAGCTGCAAAGGTCTTGCAGGAATCTGCCAAAGGCATTCATTTTCTCACGGCGCTTTTCCGGCACGATGAAGATGAACGCCAGCACCGTTGCGGCAATCGCAAGAACAGCCGCGATGACAAGGAAAATTATTTGATTCATAGGGCTCTCTCCTTTTCTATGTTTGTACTTCCATGATAACAGCCGCTTGCGCCGTTATCAACACACAGGATACAAAAGGCCGTCCGGCCAAACCAGATGGTCTTTTTGCCTGTTATCCTTTTACGACATAGCTTCCGCTCTCCGCCGGGGCGGCGACGATGGGCACTAGGCGGGTGGCGGCGTCGAATTTCTCCGGCAGCTGCTGCCGCAGCGCCGCGGCATCCACGCCGGCTTCCAGATAGATGCGGTCAAAGTTCTGGGTCAGCAGCTCCGGTGACAGGCCGAAGTCGGCGGAGGGCTCGCCGCGCAGGACAATGCTGAGCTTCACGCCGTCCGGCAGGTTGGCCCGCAGGCTCTGGACAAAGTCCGTCAGCACCTGCACCTTATCCACGCCCTCCAGTCCCGCGATGGATTCCAGCCGTCCGGTGGTGGGATAACTGAAATAGTCCAGGGCGATCTCGTCAAAGCCCAGCTGGGCATACTCCTGGCACAGGGTGGTGATATACACCAGCACCTGGGGATTGCTGGGATCCAGCCAGGCCATGCTGTCGGCGTCGTACCAGAAGCTGCCGCTCTCTACGCACAGGGCCGCGTCGGGATAGGCCCGGACGAAGTAGCTGTCGCAGAACACGGACATGCGGGCGATGGAATAGGCGTCGCCAGCCAGCAGCGTTTGGAGATTAGCCATGGTGTCATACTGAGCCACGTCCACCTGCTGCGGCACATCTACCGCCGTGGTGTAGGTGATGGAGCCGTTGACGCGCTTGGTCTCCACGGCGTAGGCGTTTTCCGTCAGGCTGTCCAGCACCGTCTGGGGATCCTGCCGCAGTACGTCAGCGGGTAGCATCCGGGCGTGCAGCGCCTCCAGGTGGGGCATATAGCCGTTGTCCACATAGTCGATGGTCACGTCGTTGTCCGGTATGGCGGGCTCCTGTGTATCCGGCTGAGGCTCATCCTTGCGGAAGGGCCACTCGATGTGGGCCTTGCCCGCGTCGTCGTATACGATGTAATTCTGGATCACCAGAAATGCTACCGCCGCCAGGATCACCAGCACCAGCACCACAGCCAGCAGCCGCTTCTGGCGGCGGCCACGGCCACGGTAATTGTGATATCCCTTGGTCATGGTCAGGGCTGGATGTTGTCCAGCAGGCCCACGCGGCGGGCATGGCGGCCGCCCTCAAACTCGGTGGTCAGGAACACCTCGGTGATCTTCTTGGCCAGGTTGGGGCCGATGATGCCGGCGCCCATGGCCAGCACGTTGGCGTCGTTGTGGCGGCGGGTCATCTCGGCGCTGTAGCTGTCGCCGCACAGGGCGCAGCGGATACCCTTGACCTTGTTGGCGGACATGGAGATGCCGATGCCGGTGGTGCAGATGACGATGCCCTTGTCACATTCACCGCTGGCCACGGCACGGGCCACCTTCTCGCCGTACACGGGATAGTCCACGCTTTCGGTGTTGTAGCAGCCGAAGTCCTCGAACTCGTAGTCGTGCTCCTCCAGCCAGATGAGAATGTCCTGCTTCAGCAGATAGCCGCCGTGGTCACAGCCGATGGCAATTTTCATGATGATGTTCCTCCTGTTGGTAGTTCTGTGGTGTTTTGTTTTCTTAAAGCGCTTGGAATGAGGGCTTCATGCGATCGAAGGTGGTGAAATAGCGGAAGCCGCACTGCCGCAGCAGTGCCTGCCGCGCCTCGATGGCGCAGCCCAGATGCGCCGTCGTGTGGGCATCGGAGCCCAGGGTGATGATCTCGCCGCCCAGCTGGCGATACAGCGTCAGAATGTCGGCGTCCGGCAGGGGCGTATTGCCCCGGTTGGTGTTGCACTCGATGCCCAGCCCACGGGGAATGATGGTGCGGAGGATCTCCTCAATCTGGGCCATGTGGGGCCGGAAGGAGATGTCCTTATGGCGCATCTCGTTGATGCAGCGCACCGGCAGGGTCAGGTGGCCCAGTACGCTGAACTGGCCCCATTTCGCCAGCTTCAGCTCCTCCTCCAGGTAAGCGTCGATGACGGCGTGGTAATAGGCGTCGTCCCGGTCGCCGTCGATGTAGAAAAGGTCGAACCAGCCGTTGTCGTCACGGGTCATATGGACAGAGCCGATGACGAAGTCCAGCGGCGGCGCATCGGCCATCTGGCGCTGGGCACAGTCAAAACCCAGGTACGCCTCACCCAGCTCCGCACCCAGCTTCAGCCGGATGCGGTCACCGTACTGCCCCACCGCGTCCTGGTACTGCTGCCGGGCCTTTTCCCAGTCATAGCAGTCGCTGCGCAGGTGGGTGGTGCCCCACTCAATGGTGTCCACATGGTCGGTGAAGCAGATCTCATCCAGGCCCCGGGCGATGCCCTGCCGCGCCATGTCTGCCATGGTCAGGTGGCCGTCCGGCGAACAGGAGGAGTGTACATGATAATCAGCCAGATACATCAGTGTTTCTTAAAGAAGCTCTTCCGCTTTTCGTAGTTGCTCTCGCCCAGCAGGTCGCTGAACTTCTTCAGGGCTTCCTTTTGCTCCTTGTTCAGATTTTTCGGGGTCTCGATATTGACGGTGACGTACTGGTCGCCCCGGCCCCGGCCGTTCAGAGAGGGGATGCCCTTGCCCCGCAGGCGGAATACGCTGCCGGTCTGGGTGCCCTCGGGGATGTCGTACTTCACCTTGCCGTCGATGGTGGGGATCTCCAGCGTGCCGCCCAGCACCGCCTGGGCGTAGGTGATGGGGGCCTCGCAGAATACGGAGGTACCCTCCCGGCGGAAGATCTCGTGGGGCTGCACCATCACGGTGATCAGCAGGTCGCCGCTGGGGCCGCCGTTCTTACCGGCGTGGCCCTGTCCCCGCAGGGAGATGGTCTGGCCGTCGTCGATACCGGCGGGGATGTTGACCTTGATGGCCCGGCGCTTGCGGATGCGGCCCTGGCCGTGACAGTCGGGGCAGGGCTGGTGGATGATCCGGCCGGTGCCGCCGCACTTGGTGCAGGGCGCCGTGGAGGCGAATACGCCCATGGGCGTCTGCCGCCGGGTCTGGACGCTGCCGCTGCCGTGGCAGGTGGGACACACCTCCGGGGTAGTGCCCGCGGCACAGCCGTTGCCCTTACAGGTGGGGCACTGCTCGCTGCGCTCCACGGAGATCTCCTTCTCGCAGCCGAAGGCCGCCTCGGTAAAGGTGACGGTGACGGCGGCGCGGATGCTCTCGCCCCGCTGGGGCGCGTTGGGGTTGCGCCGCTGCTGACCGCCGAAGCCGCCGCCGAAGAAGCTGCCGAAAATGTCGCCCAGATCGCCGAAGTCGAAGCCCGCCGCGCCGTCGCCCCATCCGGGGCCGCCGGCGCCTGCGCCGTAGCTGGGATCCACGCCCGCGAAGCCGAACTGGTCGTACCGGGCCTTCTTATCGGGATCGGACAGCACCTCGTTGGCCTCGTTGACCTCCTTGAACTTCTCCTCAGCCTCCTTGTCGCCGGGGTTCATGTCCGGGTGATACTTGCGGGCCAGCTTTTTATATGCTTTTTTGATCTCGTCCTCCGACGCGCCCTTGCTGACGCCGAGGACCTCGTAATAATCTCGTTTTTCCTGAGCCATAGGTGTTGTCTCCTAAACGCCACAACAAGGGACAGGTCACCCTGCCCCTTATTGCGGGATACATTACTTACTTGTTCTGATCGTCGTCATCGACTACTTTGTAGTCGGCGTCGTAGTACTGCTGGCCGCCGTTGGGGTCGCCGCCGGGCTGCTGACCGCCCATGTTGGGATCGCCCTGGGGCGCCTGCTGCTGGTACAGCTTCTCGCTCATCTTATAGAAGAGCTGGGTCAGCTCCTCGGTGGCGGCCTTGATGGCGTCGGTGTCCTCACCCTTCAGGGTCTCCTTCAGCTTCTCGATACCGGCCTTGATGGGCTCCTTCTCGCTCTCGGGCACCTTGTCGCCCACCTCGTTCAGGGTCTTTTCTGCCTGATAGACCATCTGGTCGGCTTGGTTGCGGACTTCCACCTTCTCCTTGATCTTGGCGTCCTCGGCGGCATACTGCTCGGCCTCCTTGACGGCCTTCTCAATATCCTCCTTGCTCATGTTGGAGGAGGAGGTGATGGTGATGTGCTGGGCGTTGCCGGTGCCCAGATCCTTGGCGCTGACGTTGACGATGCCGTTGGCGTCGATATCAAAGGTGACCTCGATCTGAGGCACGCCGCGGCGGGCCGGAGCGATGCCGTCCAGGTGGAAGCGGCCCAGGCTCTTGTTGGCGGCGGCCATCTCCCGCTCGCCCTGCAGCACGTTGACCTCTACGGAGGTCTGGTTGTCGGCGGCGGTGGAGAAGATCTGGCTCTTCTTCACGGGGATGGTGGTGTTGCGCTCGATCAGGCGGGTGCACACGCCGCCCATGGTCTCGATACCCAGAGACAGGGGGGTGACGTCCAGCAGCAGCAGGCCCTTGACGTCGCCGGTCAGCACGCCGGCCTGCAGGGCAGCGCCCATGGCCACGCACTCATCGGGGTTGATGCCCTTGAAGGGCTCGGAGCCGGTGAAGTTCTTCACGGCCTCCACAACGGCGGGGATACGGCTGGAGCCGCCCACCATCAGCACCTTGGCCAGGTCGGAGGGCTTCAGACCGGCGTCGGACATGGCCTGACGCACGGGGCCCATGGTGGCGTCCACCAGATGGCCGGTCAGCTCGTTGAACTTGGCGCGGGTCAGGGTGACGTCCAGATGCTTGGGGCCGGTGGCATCGGCGGTGATATAGGGCAGGTTGATGTTGCTGCTGGTGACGCCGGACAGCTCGATCTTGGCCTTCTCGGCGGCCTCCTTCAGGCGCTGCATGGCAACCTTGTCGCCGCTCAGGTCGATGCCGTCGGTGCGCTTGAACTCGCTGACCAGGTACTTCATGATGCACTGGTCGAAGTCATCGCCGCCCAGACGGTTGTTGCCGGCGGTAGCCAGCACCTCGATCACGCCGTCATCGATCTCCAGGATGGACACATCGAAGGTGCCGCCGCCCAGATCGTAGACCATGATCTTCTGGGCCTGCTCCTTATCCACACCGTAGGCCAGCGCGGCGGCGGTGGGCTCGTTGATGATACGCTTGACATCAAGGCCGGCGATCTTACCGGCGTCCTTGGTGGCCTGACGCTGGGAGTCGGTGAAGTAGGCGGGGACGGTGATGACGGCCTCGGTGACGGTCTGGCCCAGGTAAGCCTCGGCGTCCGCCTTCAGCTTCTGCAGGATCATGGCGCTGATCTCCTGGGGGGTATAGCTCTTGCCGTCGATGGTGACGCGGTGGTCGGTGCCCATCTCACGCTTGATGGAGGAGATGGTGCGATCGGGGTTGGTGATGGCCTGGCGCTTTGCCACCTGGCCTACCATACGCTCACCGGTCTTGGAGAATGCCACCACAGACGGGGTGGTGCGGTTGCCTTCCGCGTTGGCGATAACAACAGCCTCGCCGCCTTCCATCACGGCGACGCAGGAATTGGTGGTACCAAGGTCAATACCGATAACTTTAGACATAATGATTGCCTCCTGTAGCTTTATCTTAAAATTTTTATTTGCTTACTATATTAAAATTAAGGAATGACAATTTAGTTGGCTACCTTCACCATGGCGAAGCGCAGCACCTTGTCGCCCAGCATGAAGCCCTTCTGGAACACCTCGACCACGGTGTTTTCTCCGGCTTCCTCGTCCTCCACATGCATGACGGCGTTGTGCTTTTCCGGGTCAAAGGGCTGACCCTTGGCCTCGATCTCCGTGACGCCCAGCTTGGTCAGCGCCTCGCTGAACTGGCGGAGGATCAGCTCCAGACCCTGACGGTGGACATCCGCCTCGTCATACTGGGCGATGCCCCGCTCCAGGTTGTCGTACACCGCCAGCAGGGGCTTGATGGTGTCGGCCTTGGCGTCGCCGTAGATGCTTTCCTTCTCCTTGGCAGTGCGCTTGCGGTAGTTGTCGTACTCCGCGGCCAGACGCAGGTATTTGTCGTTGACGTCCGCCACCAGCTTGGCCAGGCCCTCCATCTTCTCCATCTGCTCTTTCGTGACGGTGAAGGTCTCGGGGGCAGTCTCCTCAACGGCGGCTTCCGTATTCGCTGTCTCCTCCGTTACGGGAGCGGTGTTCTCGTTTTCCGGCTCCTGTGCGGGGATATCCTTTTTCTTCTTATCGCTCATTGTATCTCATTCTCCTTTGGGGGAAGTTGGTGCTTTCCGAACATGCGGGTCAGGCTCTCGGCAAAGTAGCTGAGGCGGGCGGCCACGGTGGCGTAATCCATGCGGGTGGGGCCTACCACGCCCACAAGGCCCCGCATGCCGTCGCCGATATCGTAGCTGGCCACCACCACGCTGCTCTCCTTCAGGGCGTCGTTGACGTTCTCCGGCCCGATGAGGATCTGCATGGCGCTGCCGTCGGCGGGGACGGGAAGCTGTTCCTTGCTGTCCACCATAAAGTGCATCAGGTCGTGGGCCTTGTCGATGTCCCGGAACTCCGGGAACTTCAGCAGTTGGCTGGCGCCGTTGGTGAACACCTCGTGCTGCCGGCTCTCCTTCAAAAGCTCGGCGGCATATTCCACCACCTGGTTCAGCAGCAGAAACCACTGGCCGCTGACCTGATCCGACAGGTTCATCAGGTGGGCATTCATGTCTGTCGGACTGATGCCCGTAAAGTGGGTGTTCAGCAGGTGGCTGATCTGGGGCAGCGTCTCCGCCTCCAGCGGCAAGCTCAACGGCATCAGACGGCTTTTCACCCGGCTGTCCGACAGCATCACCACCGCGATCACCGACGCCGTGTCCACGGCGATCAGCTCGAACCGGCGCACCGTGGTGTCGGCGGTGTGATCCGCCACCGCGTAGGTGGGGTAGTCCACAAAGCTGGACACCATCTGGCCCGTCTTGGCGATCACCTGGTCGGTGCCCTTCAGCTCCTGCTGCAGGGTGCTGTTGATCTGGGCGGCCTCCTCATCGGAGATGGGCTTACGCTCCATCAGCTCGTTGACGTACAGCCGGTAGCCCAGCGGCGACGGAATGCGTCCGGCGCTGGTGTGGGGCTGCTCTAAGTAGCCCATATCGCTCAGTTCCGCCAGCTCGTTGCGGACGGTGGCGGAGCTGACCTTTTCCGGCATCCGCTGGGCGATGGCCTTGGAACCCAGCGGCTCGGCGGTGTCAATGTAGCTCTCCACCACGATCTTCAATATTTGCTTTTTTCGCGCTGTCAATTCCATGGCTTTTCTCCGTTTAGCACTCGTTATCTCTGAGTGCTAACCCAGTGTACCACCGGCAGGGCGGAATGTCAAGAGCGGGAGAGTTGAATTATTTGTGAACAATCGCCCGTTTCACCCCTGTTGCGCCGTCATCCGGGCCTCGGCCCAGTCGCTTAACTGCTCCAGGATGGGCAGCAGGGCGCGGCAGTCGTCGGTGGGGCTGTACTCCACCCGCACCGGCACCTCGGGATACACGGTGCGCACCACAAGGCCGTCGGCCTCCAGCTCACGCAGGGAGGAGGCCAGCACCGTGTTGCTGATGCCGTCCAGCTTGCTGCGCAGGGCGTTATACCGCAGCGAGCCCGTGTTGACCAGGGCGCAGACGATCTGCACCTTCCACTTGCCGCCGATGACGCTCATGGCGTAGTGCAGCGGGCATTTCTCCATGCAGGGACAATCGTAATGGGACATGGTAAGCTCCTCCTGACCTTGTTATGAAAATCTGCGCTCTTGCGTTTTCCGGCTATCGTGCTATGATTATAGCAGGTAAGAAAAAAGGAGTAAATAGCCAATATGAATATCTATCTTCAGGGCCTCACCATGGGCCTTGCCTATGTGGCCCCGATCGGCCTGCAGAACCTGTTCGTTATCAACACCGCCCTGACCCAGAAGCGCAGCCGGGTATATCTGACGGCGCTGATTATCATTTTCTTCGACATCACCCTGGGCCTTGCCTGCTTTTTGGGCGTAGGCGCCCTGATGCAGGCGCTGCCGTGGCTGCAGAAGGTGATCCTGGGCATCGGCAGCCTGATCGTCATCTGGATCGGCATCGGACTTTTGCGCGCCAAGGCCAGCATGGAGGGCGGACGGGACGTGAACGTGCCCATCTGGAAGGTGATCTCCACCGCCTGCGTGGTGACGTGGTTCAATCCCCAGGCTATCATTGACGGCACCATGATGCTGGGCGCTTTCCGGGCCAGCCTTCCGGCGGGCAGCGATCTCTTCTTCATCTGCGGCTTTGCCAGCGCGTCGGTGCTGTGGTTCCTGGGCATCTCCACCATCATCTCCCTGTTCAGCGCCAAGTTCAACGACAAGATCCTGAACATCATCAATAAAGTATGCGGCGCGGTGATCATCTTCTACGGTCTGAAGCTGGCATGGAGCTTCATCAAAATGATGGGCTGGATCGGCTGAGGATGAATTGAGTATTCTGACGAAAAAAGCGGGAAAAGTTCTTGCATATTTCCTAAATCGTGATATGATATGCCATACCTACGCCCTGCGCGGCGATTTGAAAGTGAGGAATGAGACATGACATATCAGGAGATCCTGGATCGCTCCCGCGATCAGATCGGGCCTTTCTGCAAATCCTGCAAGATCTGCAACGGTATGGCCTGCAAGAACACCGTCCCCGGCCCCGGCGCCAAAGGTCTGGGCACCGGCTTCATCCGCAACTATCAGAAGTGGCAGGAGCTGTGCGTCAACATGGACACCATCTGTGAGAACGGCCCGGCGGACACCACCTTTGATTTCTTCGGTCATCAGTTGACCATCCCTGTCATGGCGGGCCCCGTGGGCGCCATGCAGCTTCACTATGGCGACAAATATGATGACCTGACCTATAACGACCTGCTGGTCACCGCCTGCGCCAAGGCGGGCATCCTGGCCTTCACCGGCGACGGCACCAACCCCGCCGTCATGGAGGCTGCCGTCAACGCCATCGGCGAGAATCACGGTGCCGGCGTCACCACCATCAAGCCCTGGAACCAGGAGCTGGTGATGCAGAAGATGGACATGGCCAAGAAGTGCGGCGCGTGGGCCATCGCCATGGACATCGACGGCGCGGGCCTGCCCTTCCTGAAGAACCTGACGCCGCCCGCCGGCAGCAAGACGGTGGAGCAGCTGAAGGAGATCGCCGACTACGCCGGTGTGCCCTTCATCCTGAAGGGCATCATGACCGCCAAAGGCGCGGAGAAGGCCGTGAAGGCCGGTGCCAAGGCCATCATCGTGTCCAACCACGGCGGCCGTGTGCTGGATCAGTGCCCTGCCACGGCGGAGGTGCTGCCGGAGATCGTGGACGCCGTCGGCAAGGACGTGATGGTGCTGGTGGACGGCGGCATCCGTACCGGTATGGACGTGTTCAAGGCCCTGGCCCTGGGCGCCAGGGGCGTGCTGATCGCCCGCCCCTTTGTCAACATGGTGTATGGCGGCGGCGAGGAAGGCCCCGCCGTGCTGGTGGCCAAGCTGAAGGCCGAGCTGGAGGACACCATGCTGATGTGCGGCGCCCACTCTCTGGCGGAGATCGACCGGAGCATGGTGCGGTAAATAGGAAATAAGCAAAGAACGGGATGACCCGTCCTTTGCGTTTTGGAAGCTTCACCCGTCGGGGCGAAGAGGCATTTCGTCCCTGCGGGGACGAGGTACTTTTGGCCGCTGTCCCAAAAGTACCCAAAAGGACAGCTTAAACCTGCGGTTTAAGAATCCGCCCACGCTGTTCATTTTGCAAAGCCGTAACCTTGTACCACGCGTTCGCGGAACACAGTCGATTTCATTTTGTATGACGCATCGACTTTCTTCCTGCACCGCTGCCGCTCACATCCTCAACGGTAGAACTTATTACGTTGTTCGGCGTAGGCATCAGCGGCAGCGGCGCTGGAGCAGAGACGATTCGATGACAGCACGACAATGAAAATTTTGCGTGAGCGTGCGGTACATGGTCACAGGGCTAAAAGCATCATAGCGCGCCCGGAAGTGAAGAAACCGGAGGTTTCTTCTGGCGTTTTTGCCTACTTTTGCCGCTATTGGCAAAAGTAGGTCTCTCCGGAGAGCGAAACTCCTCCCAAAAAATCCACACAAAAAAGCTCCACCCGGATAGGTGGAGCTTTTTGTTGCGTATTGTTCGTCTTACTCGGTGACGAAGGGCAGCAGGGCGATCTGACGGGCGCGCTTGATGGCCTCGGTCAGTTGACGCTGATGCATAGCGCAGGTACCGGTGGTGCGGCGAGGCAGGATCTTGGAGCGCTCGCTGATGAAGCGACGCAGCTTGGCAGCATCCTTATAATCAATATGCTCGCACTTATCCACGCAGAACTGGCAAACCTTCTTCCGCTTGCGGACGCCGCCGCGTGCGGGTCTGTTTTCACGTTCCATAGCCATGGAATAGTCCTCCTTATCGTATTATTGGTGTGTCCTGGAACACGGATCAGAACGGCAGGTCGCCGTCCTCGTCGTCGATCTCGGCAAAATCGCCGCCCACGGGCGCGGCATAGCCGCCAGTGGGTGCGCTGGGCGCGGCATAGGCCGGGCCGTCGTTGAACGAACCGCCATTGCCGCCGCTGGGCCGGCTGTCGCCGAAATACACGTTGTCGGCAATAACCTCCGCGCTGCGGCGCTTATTGCCGTCTCTGTCCTGCCAATCGCGGATCTGCAGACGGCCCTCCACAACGGCCATGCGGCCCTTGGTGAAGTACTTGGCGACGAACTCAGCAGTGCTGCGCCACGCAACCACGTCGATGAAATCCGTTTCCTTCTCGCCGGACTGGGACTTGAAATCACGGTCCACCGCCAGGGAGAAGCTGGTGACAGGGGTCCCGGACTGCGTGCGGCGCAGCTCGGGGTCACGGGTCAGGCGACCCATGATGAAGATCTTGTTGAGCATGCCGCCCTCCTTACTCGTCCTTGCAGACGATCATGGAACGCATGACACCCTCGGTAATGCCCAGGATACGATCCAGCTCACGGGGGAATTCCGGCGCGCTGGTGAAGGACATCAGGACATAATAGCCTTCGGTCTTGTAGTTGATCGCGTAAGCGAGACGACGCTTGCCCCACTCGTCGACGACGACGTTGGAAGCATGCTGTTCAGCCAGAGCCTGGAACTTTGCCACGATCGCGGCAACAGCCTCCTCACCCTGTGCAGGGTCGATGATGTAAACGACCTCATAGTTGGCGGAAATCTTAGCCATACTTTTGCACCTCCTTCTGGACTAATGGCCCCTATTCCTTGATAGGAGCAAGGATTTGCCCGCGACTTGCCATAATACGCGAGCCTAATTATTTTACCATTCCTGCGGAAAAAGTCAATCTTTTTTTTGCAATTCCTTGAAATATTTCGTTTTCTCCAGGGCTTTCAGCAGCAAAAGGCCCAGAACATAGCACACCACCGCCTCGCTGACGGCCAGTGAGCAGGCGTTGTACCAGAAGGCGGGCATGAATGCCGCGGTGAAGCCGGTCTGCTCAAAGGTCAGCAGGCCGCCCACCAGCAGCATGTTGACGATCACCGGCGGCAGCGGGGCCAGATAGCGGCTGCGGCACCGGGCGGTGAGCCACGCGGCGATCAGCGTGGCCAGAGAGCCGATGATGATGTCCAGCAGGCCGTAGGGGCTGAACAGATTGGCGATGAGGCAGCCCACGAACAGTCCGCCTACCGCCTCCGGAAAGAGGAACGGCGTGACGCACAGGGCCTCGGAGAACCGGAACTGAATGGGGCCGAAGGTCAGCCCGAATACCGAGCCGAAGATGGCCATGACGGCGTAGGCCGCGCCGATCATGCCGGAGACGGCCAGCCTGCGTGTGGTGAGATTCTTCATTCCGTCACCTCCAGAATCAGCGTCAGACTGCCCTCGACACCGTACAGAGCGTCCACCGTCCGGCCCAGCTCCTGCGCCTGCTGCTCGGTTAGGACATAGATGTAACGGTCGGTTTCAGTTTTCGCGGGCTGGATGTCCACCGCGTCCAGCGCCGCCTTCGCGTCCCTGGCGTCCTGGCCCGTAAGAGTCAGTGCATTGACGGTTTCGGCGCTGCCGGTCATCTGCTTCCAGTTTTCGCTGTTGTCCTGGCTCTCGTCCGACATGCCGTTTTCGTCGGCGGGCTCATCGGTAAGATAGATGCTGCCGCCCTCCTGGCTCCGGGGCGCCCCGTCGGCGTCGGCCCCCATAGATGCTTCCGGCGCGGCGCTGTCGGCAGAGGCTGCCTGGTCAGCAGCGGAACTGCCCATGCCGCCCGTCACCAGCGGTATGGCCACGGCGATCACCGCGCAGGCGGCCACCGCCGCCAGCAGCTTGATCACCGGCTGCTTCCGCAGGGGCTTTTCCTGGGGTGTGCGGCGCACCTGCTCCATGAGCCGCGACGTGAAATCCTCGGAGGGTGCGGCATCGGACGCCAGAGCATCCCGCAGAAGCTCATCAAATACGTCGTTTTCCCGTTCGTTGTTCTTCATGGCCGCGCCTCCTTTCCTTTTGTTTCTGTATGTATGACGCTCCCCGCGCCGAAAAGGTTCCCGCTTTTTGACAAAATCTCTTTGAGCTGTGCTTTGGCCCGGTTCAGCCGGGATTTCACCGTGCCGGAGGGCAGCTTCAGCACCGCGCCGATCTCCTCATAGCTCAGCTCCTCCATGAACCGCAGCACCACCACTTCACGCTGCTCCGGCGCAAGCTGCAGAATGGCATCGCGGACGATCTCCCGCTGCTCCGACTGCTCCGCCTGCTGCTGGGGACTGGGCGCGGGGTCGGCGGCACTGACCTCGGTGATGTCGGCGGCGGCGATCTGCCGCTTTTCCCGCCGCATCAGGTCGATGGCGGCGTGGGTGGTCAGTTGATAGAGCCAGGTGGAAAACTGGCTCTCCCCCCGGAAGTTGGGCAGGGCTTTCCACGCCGACAGGAACGCCTCCTGGGCCACTTCGTCGGCGTCGGCCTCGCTGCCGCACATCCGCAGGGCCAGCCGGAATACCTGATCCCGATAGGACACCACCAGTTGTTCAAAGGCGTCGGCGTCTCCCCGCCGTGCCCGGGCAATGATCTTCTCCTGATCCTTCATTTCAAATCCCTCTTGATGCCCGCCGTTACGCGGTACACGTCCTCCATGGTGTTCATCCGAACGATCTGATCCTTATAGTAGTTGGCGTGGGGCACGCCCTTGAGATACCAGGCGTAGTGCCGCCGGGCCTCCAGAATGGCCACCCGCTCCCCCTTGTCCTCCCGGGCGATCTCGATCTGCCGCACCGCCAGGTCGCACCGCTCAGAAAGCGGCGGCAGAGGCGGGATGGGATTTCCCTCCAGCGCCGCGGCGCACTGCTGAAAGAGCCACGGGTTCCCGAAGCAGCCCCGGCCAATCATGGCCATATCCGCCCCGGTAAATTGCAGGATCCGCAGACAGTCCTCCGCCGAAAACACGTCGCCGTTGGCGATGACGGGGATGGACACAGCCTCCTTCACCTCCCGGATGGTGACCCAGTCGGCCTGGCCGCCGTACATCTGGGCCCGGGTGCGTCCGTGGACGGCCAACGCCGCCACGCCCACCTGCTCCAGCAGCTTCGCCAACTCCACGGCGTTGATGCTGCCCTTGTCCCAGCCCCGGCGCATCTTCACCGTCACGGGTACAGGGCTGGCCTTCACCACCGCCTCGGCGATGCAGGCGGCCTTCTCCGGATCCTTCATCAGGGCCGAGCCGTCGCCGTTGGAGACCACCTTCCCCACGGGGCAGCCCATGTTGATGTCGATGACCTCCGCGCCGGACACCTCCGCCGCGATCACCGCCGCCTCGGCCATACAGGTAATGTCACTGCCGAAGATCTGGGCCGCCGCCGGATGCTCATTGGGGGCCATCTTCAGCAGGGTGCGGCTCTTTTTATCCTGATAGCACAGCGCCTTGGCGCTGACCAGCTCCGTACAGGAGTAGCCCGCCCCCAGTTCACGGCAGATCTGCCGGAACGCCATGTCTGTCACCCCCGCCATAGGCGCCAGGGCAAGCCGGGAGGCCACCTCCACATTTCCGATCCTCATAGGGTCATATCCTCCGTGTAAAATGCATATCGTAAAGCATGTCCGCACATTATACCATATCTTTTCCCAGAAAAAAAGAGGGCGGACGCAACTCGTCCGCCCCAAATGAGGAGAAAATGTGGAAAGAAAGTCAACAAATGTTGTACAGCTTGAATAGCCGTACCTTACAGCAGCGCCACGGCGGCCCAGATGGCCCCGATGACGGCGCTGCCCGCCGCCATCCACAGCGGCGGCGTCATGTGAAAGCTGCGCTGGGGGATACCGTGGGTGCGGGCATAGCTTTTGGCCACGCGGACGGCCTGATCCACCAGCTGCTGCTGGTTGACCCCCGCGCCGTCGCTGCTGAGAACGAAGATCGCCTGTTCAAAGATCTGCGGATCAGGGCTGTCCACCACAATGACCCGGCGGGAAACACCTTTTACCAAAACCATACCCTCCTTGCGCGTCTCACATGTGTTATGATGAGAGTATGTCCCGGCCGCGGGCCGGTTATACGCGGCGGGGCAGGTTTTCCGCGGATTTTTCAAGCCGCAGGGCCAGCGCCGCGCAGTCGTCCCGCAGCCCGCCGTGGCGGCGGGATTCCGCCAGGATCATCTGGGCCAGCTCCTGGCTGTCGCCCACCGGCCATTGAGCCAGCAGCTCGCGGAGCCAGTCGTCCCCCTCACTGGTGACGCCGTCGCTGACCATTACCAGCACGCTGCCCGGCTCCAGGCGGATGCCGGTGGTCTCCGGCGGCTGATGGGCGCTTTGCAGCCCGGCGGGCAGACTGCCGCCGTCCAGCCGCGTCACCACGCCGCCCCGCTTCAGATACGAGGCCGCCGCGCCGTATTTGTACAGCATGGCCCCGCCGCTGCGGCGATCCAGCGCCAGCAGGTCGATGGTGGTAAAGCCGCCGCCCTCCTGACACCGGAGGGTCAGGGCGGTGTTGATGGTTTTCAATGCTGAGGCAGGCTGGATGCCCGCCTTGAGAAACTGACGCAGAAGCCGCACCGTCATGGCGCTTTCGGCGTGGGCCGCCGCGCCGCTGCCCATCCCGTCGGACAGCAGCATGTACAGCATGGCCCCGGCGGTGAACACCGCCAGCTGGTCGCCGCAGGTGCTCTCACCCTCCTTGGGCCGCAGCATCGTGCCTACCCGGCACCGCAGCAGCGCACCCTCCGGCTCCGGCGCGGCCTCGCTGCCCAGCACCTCGCCCAGGTGCGCGTACTGGGCCTCCGCCAGCTCTCTGGCGTCCTCCAGCCGCGCCCGGTACTGCCGCCGCAGCCGGAAGGCGTACAGCTCCGTGTTGACAGCCCCCAGCAGCTCCGGGAAGTGCAGGCACCGGCTGGTGAAGAACAGTGGGAAATCCTCCGCCTCGGCCCGGCCCCGCTTCAGCATGGCAGGGCACGCGTCGTTGAAGGCGTTGTAGGTGGTCTGATACTCCGCCTGCCAGCAGCGCTTTACCAGCACGCAGTTCCGGCAGACCTGCTGGGCGGCGTGGTCGAAGATCACCGCCGGATTCTCGCCCTTTTCCGTGGGCCGCGTGCGGAACATGGTGTTGTACAGATCCTGAAACGCCGCGGCCCGCTCCCGGGCAGCGGCCTTTGCCGCCATAGCGGGCGCGGCCTGAGGCATGGCCTCCGCCGCGCCGCTGAAGAGGTCAGGCAGCCACTTTTGCGGCAGCAGTCCATAGGCCAGAGCACCTACCGCCGCCTCATACAGCGTCAGCCAGGGCCTGTCCGCGTCCAGTACCAGCGGGATGGCCGCCGCGCACAGGCAGAAGACCAGTCCCTGCAATAGCCGGTGGTATTTTTTCATCAGCGCCGCCGCAAATGCGCCGCAGCCGCACACCGCCGTCCACAGAAGCACCGGCGTCTCGCCCGTCAGGTCGGCGCACAGGCCCACCAGTGCGCCCAGCGCCGCGGTGTAGGGCAGGGAGGGGGCACGCACGCACAGCAGTGCCAGCCATGCCGCCATCATGCCGCAGGGGGAGAACCCTGCCGCCTGGATCTGGGACAGGGCAGCCGTCACCGCCGTCAGGATGGTCAGCAGCTTCAGCCGTCCGTCCTGCCGCGTCTCGTCCAGCCCGCAGGCTGCCGCGGCCGCCACGGCGGATGCCGCCGCGCCCAGCGCCCACTGCACGGCGCTGCGGCCCACCAGATATACCGACTGCACCAGCAGCAGCGCTACCGCCGCCAGAAGGGGCGCGTAGCCCTTCCGGGCCCGCAGCTTCGTGTCGCAGAAGGCCAGGTTGGCGCAGTAGATCAGCAGCGCCGAGGCGGCAAAGCGCAGGCCCGTCTGGAAATCGAACAGTACCAGTGCGCCCAGTCCGGCGCCCAGCAGCGACCACAGCCCCAGGCCCTTTCCGCCGGAGACGGCCACCGCCGCCAGCGACCACGGGGCGTACAGTCCGCCCACCCGGGCCACCGACAGGGCGAATACCAGCGCGGCCTGCAGTGCCCCGCGCTTCAATGCATCCGGTATGAACTTGTCCCGCGCCTGTATCCGTTCCATGTGCCTGTCCTCCTCTCGCCCGAACCGGGCGTTTTCCGCATGGGCCTATTGTACGGGAAACAGGGCACATATTTCGTCGGGAAATAACGGCGCGGGGAAATATTCGGACGGGAGCACAGATAAGACACGGCGCGCAGTGCGACGCTGCCTTCCAGTAATTCCCACAAATAATTCGGAAATTCTCCATTTTCCTCAAAATTACCCCAAAAATTTTGTGAAAAACGTGGCGGTGCTCGTTATTGAACCCTTTCCGGAAACAGGCTATAATCAAATAAAGTAACCATCGCAAGGAGAACCCCTATGGAACGCATCAGTAAGGAAAACTACTATCTGAATATCGCCCAGACGGTGCTGGAGCGGGCCACCTGCCTGCGCCGGGTGTTCGGCGCCATCATTGTGAAGAACGACGAGATCATCTCCACCGGCTATAACGGCGCGCCCCGTGGCCGCCGCAACTGCGTGGATATGGGTCTCTGCACCCGCGAGGCCATGCGGGTGCCTCGGGGTGAGCGGTACGAGCTGTGCCGCAGCGTTCACGCCGAGGCCAACGCCATCATCTCCGCCGCCCGGCGGGACATGGTGGGCGGTACGCTGTATCTGGTGGGCCGCAACGCTCAGACCGGCGAGCTGCTTCACGACGCCACCTCCTGCGCCATGTGCCGCCGCCTGGTGATCAACGCCGGGCTCTCCAAGGTGGTCATCCGCAATACCGAAACGGAATACTCCGTGGTGGACGTGCAGGACTGGGTGGATCTGGAGGATGACGTGCCCGATCTGCGGTAAGGAGATCGTCCAAGGGTAATAAAGCCCTGTAGGGGCGGACGACCCTGTCCGCCCTATCTTCACCGTGTGATCCATACGAGCGGGCCGATACCCCCAGGGTACTCGTTCCGCTATGCTCCACAGCGCTCGTCGTCGGCCCCTACGCCAAGTAAATAATGTTCCAGCAAAAACGCATCCCCCTTGCACCATCTATCCGGCCTGAGGGCCTGATAATATAAAAAATGTATACGAAGGAGAATGTCACGATGTTGAACGAAAAGACGATGGCCGCCTATACGGCCATCCTGCAGGAAGAGCTCCTGCTGGCCACAGGGTGTACAGAGCCCATCGCCGTCGCGTACTGTGCTGCCAAGCTGCGCGAGGTGCTGGGCGGAAAACCGGAAGAAGTGCTGGCCGAGGTCAGCGGCAACATTCTGAAGAACGTGAAATCCGTGGTCGTACCCAATACTGATGGCCGTCGCGGCATCGACGCTGCCATCGCGGTAGGTATTGTGGCGGGCGACGCGGACGCTGAGCTTCAGGTGATCGCCAACGTCACAGAGGATGACGCAGCCGCCATCCAGGGCTATCTGGATGCCACACCCATCAAGGTCACATGCCCCGAGACGCCGTGCCTGCTGGATATCTTCCTGCACGGCAAGCGGGAGGGGCACACCGCCGCCGTGCGGGTGGCCAACAACCACACCAACATCATCTACATCGAAAGAGACGGCGAGATCCTGCTGGAAAAGCCCGTCACCGCCAACGCGGAGGACAATCTGCAGGACAAGAGCGTTCTCAACGTGAAAGACATCATCACCTTCGCTGAAACCGTACCGTTATCCGCCATCGAGCCTGTCATCGGCAGGCAGATCGCCTGCAACACCGCCATCGCCCAGGAGGGCCTGAAAAACAGCTGGGGCGCCAACATCGGCTCCACCCTCCTCCAGCGCAGCGACGACATCGAGACCCAGGCCCGGGCCTGGGCTGCCGCCGGGTCCGACGCCCGCATGAACGGCTGCGAGATGCCGGTGGTCATCTGCTCCGGCTCCGGCAACCAGGGCATCACCGCCTCCGTCCCCGTGTGGCGCTACGGCAAGCTCATGGGCGCCGACGACGAAAAGATCCTGCGGGCCGTGTGCCTCAGCGACCTGATCACCATCCACCAGAAGACCGGCATCGGCCGCCTCAGTGCCTATTGCGGCGCGGTGAGCGCCGGTGTGGGCGCGGGCTGCGGCATCGCCTGGCTGCGGGGCGCGGACTATGAGGCCATCAGCCACACGCTGGAAAACGCGGTGGCCATGATCTCCGGCTGCATCTGCGACGGCGCCAAGGCCAGCTGCGCCAGCAAGATCGCCATGGGCGTGGAGTGCGGTATGCTGGGCTACAACATGTATCTGGGCGGCAACAACTTCCAGCCCGGCCACGGCATCATGGGCAAGGACGTGGAGGACACCATCCGCCATGTGGGCGTGCTGGCGGCCCAGGGCATGCGGGAGACCGACCGGGTGATCCTGAGAATTATGACGGAATAAATTCATAAAAAGAGAACCGTATCGCCATGCGATACGGTTCTCTTCTTTTTATGAAAAACATTTCTTTACCGGATACCGGCGATGAAGCAGGCGGGGTCGGCGGAGAGCTGCTTCCTGGCCCAGGCCAGCATCTCGTAGGTGTTCACTGCGCCGGTCACCACGCCGTCGTCCCAGGTGTCGGCGGTGTGCTCCTTCAGCCACGCGTCGGGCGCGCTGGTGCGGACGTAGTAGGGATGGGCCTCGCCGCTGCCGTCCAGCGCCGTGGGCACGGCCTGCTGGGCATAGAACCCCAGGCGGCCCTCCTGAATGGACAGGCAGTCCTGCATCACGTTGGCGGCGGTGGGCATCTGGCCCGCGCCCTGCCCGTAGAAGCTCTGGCGGCCGATCTGCTCGCCCTCATAGGTGATCAGGTTGAAGTTGGCGGGCACGGCGGCCTCCAGCGCACTGGCATCCACCAGTGTGGGCTCGATGTAGGCGCATACGCCGCCCTCCGCCTGTGAGGCCTCCGCCAGCAGCTTGCAGGCGAAGCCCCGGCTCTGGAAGGTCTTGATGTCCCTGTCGGTGACGGTGCGGATGCCGAACATGGGGATGTCCTCCTCCCGCAGCAGGGCGTCAAAGGCGATGTTGGCGGAGATCACCAGCTTGCGGCGGATGTCGTCGCCGTCGATGTCGGCGCTGGGGTCGGCCTCGGCATAGCCCAGCTCCTGGGCCTGCTTGAGGATGGCGGGGAAGGAGACGGGGGCCTTGTGCATGGCGTCCATGATGAAGTTGCTGGTGCCGTTCATGATGCCGCCCACGCGGCAGATGGTGTCCAGCTTCTTGCACCGGGCCAGATTCACCAGCCAGGGGATGCCGCCGCCCACCGCCGCCGTACACAGCAGCGCCTTGCCCTGGGCTTTGGCCAGCTCCGTCAGCTCCTGATAGTAGGCGGCGATCAGCGCCTTGTTGGCGGTGACCACATGCTTGCCCGCCTTCAGCGCGGCGGTGACGTACTCATAGGCGGGATGCAGGCCGCCCATCACCTCCGCCACGATGTCGATGCTCTCGTCGTGGAGGATATCCTCAAAATCATGGGTAGCGATGTCGGCGATCTGGGGCTTTTCCGAGCGGACGAGGACACGGCGGACGTGAAGATCCTCCCGGCCGAGGCACCACTCGTATACGCCGCTGCCCACCACGCCGAAGCCCAGCAATGCAATATTCATAATGACCCTCCTTAGTCAGTGAATTTTGTCCTATTGTACACAACTCAAAAGCATTTGTCAACGAATAAAAACACGCAAGGCGTATGCCTTGCGTGTTTTTTGCGGTGTTATTTCAGCAGCTCCAGCAGCGCTTCCTTGGACGTTACGCCCACGGATTTTTTCAGTCCCTTGCCATCCCGGAAGGAGATGATCGTGGGGATGCTGCTGACCTGGAAGACCATGGCCAGCTGGGGATTTTCGTCCACGTCCACCTTGACCACCTTCACCTGCTGGGAGAGCTCCTCCAGCACAGGCGCCAGCATCTGACAGGGGCCGCACCAGGTGGCCCAGAAGTCCACCAGCACCGGCTCCGTGCTGTCCAGCACCAGCTCCTTGAAATTGTCCTCGTTTGCATGAAACAGAGCCATTGCAATGCTCCTTTCCTTCATTTGTAGGGGCGGGGGTCTACCCCGCCCGTTCTGATTACGCATACAGTATGCCCCAAAAAGCCACAAAAGCCTCGCAGAGTTCGCCGTCCGCAGACGGCGAAAAAATTCTTCTCGGCCGCCAGTGTGTCCGAAGGACGCGCGCAGTCGGCCGCGACCCTTTGGCAGCAAAATCGAAGATTTTGCGCCAGCTCTCTTAAAACTCCGCGTTGCCCACGGTGCGGGGATGCAGTTCCACATCGCGGATGTTGCTGACGCCCGTCAGGTACATCACCATGCGCTCGAAGCCCAGGCCGAAGCCCGCGTGACGGCAGGAGCCGTAGCGGCGCAGGTCGCAGTACCACCAATAGTCCTCCGGGTTCATGCCCAGCTCCTTGATGCGGCTCTCCAGAATGTCCAGACGCTCCTCACGCTGGCTGCCGCCGATGATCTCGCCGATGCCGGGGACAAGGCAGTCCGCCGCGGCCACGGTCTTGCCGTCGTCGTTCAGGCGCATGTAGAAGGCCTTGATCTCCTTGGGATAGTCGGTGACGAACACGGGCTTCTTGAACACCTGCTCGGTGAGATAGCGCTCGTGCTCGGTCTGCAGGTCGGTGCCCCAGTCTACCTTATAGTCGAACTTGTCGTTGTGCTGCTTCAGGATCTCCACCGCGTCGGTGTAGCTGATGCGGCCGAAATCGGAGGAGGCCACATGCTCCAGACGCTCCTTCAGCCCCTTGTCCACGAAGCTGTTGAAGAAGTCGATCTCCTGGGGGCAGCGCTCCAGCACCCGGCGGATGATGAACTTGATCATGGCCTCGGCCACGTCCATGTCGCCCGCCAGATCGCAGAAGGCCATCTCCGGCTCGATCATCCAGAACTCAGCGGCGTGGCGCTGGGTGTTGGAGTTCTCGGCACGGAAGGTGGGGCCGAAGGTATACACAT
>OLSN01001092.1_pt1 | contig 25387 bp, 26 predicted proteins | sample 1672411 | NCBI WGS metagenome assembly OLSN01 (sample SAMEA3136683, study PRJEB25190) | human gut metagenome | biome: human gut; feature: human-associated habitat; material: faeces | place: Austria | collected 2013 | reverse complement strand
TTGTATCATGTTTTCTTACAAAAAATTGATGGAAAGTTTCAAATTAAGCAGCTGCGGATGCATTTTTTGCATGATTTTCGGTACATTAACCGCGGTTATCGGTACATAAAAAGGGGTTATTGTTCCTGCAGGGTGAACGTCATGGTGACCGGATTGTGATCCGACCACCGGAAGCCGGTGTCGATCACCCCGGCGCTCTCCACCGTGACGTTGGCGGAGACCATGAAGCCATCCACCGTCAGCACATACTGCCCCTGATGATAGGCACTGTCGGCATTGCGGCAGCTGGGCACCGGATCACGCTCGTCCAGCGGGGCCACCAGGGAGATGTCATAGCCATCAAAGGTGCCCTCCGGGATGGGCTGAGCCCAGGAGTATTCCTGATCTGCCTCACCGAAGTACTGGGCGGAATCCCCCAGAAGATCCTTATTGAAGTCGCCGCCGGCCACGCACCAGTTTCCGGCCTCGTACTCCGCCTGCATGTCCGCCAGCAGCAGCTTCAGCTGCTCCGTGGCGATGGTACCGTCGGAGGTATAGGCGGAAAGATGAAGGTTGTAAAGGACAAGCTCTTTACCGCCCTCCATGGGGATCCGGCTGACGGAATAGCACCGGTCCAGATCCAGAAGCTTCATGACGCTGTTCTCCACCGGCAGCTCCACCCGCTTGGCGGAGGTGATGGCGGCGGACGAGAAGGTCAGCAGCCCGGAACGGGACGCGCCGTGGGGCTGGGTCAGGGGGTACAGCAGGAAGGGCGAGTCGTAATTCTGGGCAAATACATGGCTCATGCTGGGGAGCGCCTGATAAAGGGGCTGCCGCTCATCCACATGGTAGCTGCGGGTGGAGTCGATGTCCACCTCCTGCACCAGACAAAGATCCGCCTGCCGCTGGGCCAGGAAGGCCGCGATGGCCTCCACGTTGGCCGTCAGGCGCTCCTCGCTCCAAGCCCAGGACTGGGTGCCGCCGTCCATGAAAAAGCCGTAGTCATCCTCATAGGCACCGAAGCCGATGTTGTAGGAGACAATGGTATAGGTCTCACCTGTCGTCAGCGCTGGCCTGGCGGCGTCGCCCTCCGGCGTCAGCGCCATGTCGCCGATGCGATGGTAGTCGATAAACACATAGGCCACATACGCGCCCACCAAAACCACCAGCGCCAGCACGATACATAATAGTATCTTTACCCATCGCTTCATCCTCTTCATGGAGAAACCTCCCGTTTACAAAGTTCAATATATCTATTATAATAACTTCATTACGATTTGAAAAGAGGAATTTCCATTGAAACGACGGCTTGTGATCCGGTTCAACGCGCCGGTGATATTGACCTTTGCCCTGCTGGCGCTGTTGGCGCTGCTGCTGGGCAACTGGACGGACGGAGCGACCACCTACCGCTACTTCAGCGTATACCGATCCGCCCTGTCGGATCCGCTGACCTACGTCCGCTTCTTTGGCCATGTGCTGGGCCACGCGGACTATGACCACTACATGGGCAACATGCTGCTGCTTTTGCTGGTGGGGCCGGGGATCGAGGAGAAGTATGGCCACCGGACCACAGCCCTCTGCATCGCCGCCACGGCGCTGGTGACGGGACTGGTGCAGTTTCTCTTCTTCCCCACCACCGTTCTGCTGGGAGCCAGCGGCGTGGTGTTTATGATGATCGTGCTGTCCTCCTTTACGGAGATGGGCAAGGAGGGCATCCCTATTACCCTGATCCTGGTGGTGATCTTCTACCTGGGCGGAGAGCTGCTGGATGGTCTGACCAGTTCGGACAATGTATCACAGCTCACCCATATCATCGGCGGCCTCTGCGGACTGGTGTTCGGCTTCTCCATCAAGCGGCATCGTTCCCGGTAACAATACCGGTAACGGTACCATTTCCAATAACTGGGAGGTATGGCGTTGGCCATGCCTCCCGTTTCCTTTGAGTTAACTTCTGCTAATGTTTGACTTCTCACAAACAAATGGCAGAGTTTCCTGTTATGACTACTTTTGCAAGATTCTGTTTTTTCTTGTCAGATGCTGTCGTTTTATTTATGAATAATTTATGTACTCGTATTTTTTCTTAACGTGCATATTATGAATTTTCTGTTATACTAGTGCAATCAAATCCAGAGTTGTCCGGGAACTCTGGAGAAATAAAACCGGTAAAAAAGGAGTATGAGATTATGACGACATTCATTATTGGTCTCGTGATCCTCATCGGCGGCGCCGCCCTGTACGGACGGTTCTGCGAAAAGGTCTTTGGCCCTGACGACCGGAAGACCCCCGCCTATACGAAAGAGGATGGCGTGGACTTCGTTCCCATGCGCGGCTGGAAAAACAGCCTGATCAACCTGCTGAACATCGCGGGCACCGGCCCCATCATCGGGCCGATCCAGGGCATCCTGTTCGGGCCCATCGCATTCCTGACCATTCCTATCGGCAATATCATCGGCGGTGCTATGCACGACTACTTCTCCGGCATGATCTGCCTGCGTGACGGCGGTACCCAGATGCCCGAGATGATCCGCAAGTACTCCACCAAGGGTATCTATAAGTTCTACAACGTGTTTGTGTGCGTGATGCTGCTGCTGGTGGGCGCTGTGTTTATCTACACCCCCGGCGACATCGCGGCCACTCAGGTCTTCGGCTTTGACGGCAAGGCCACTTCCGTTTCCACCTGGGTCATCTACGGTGCCATCTTCCTGTACTATCTGATCGCCACCGTGTTCCCCATCGACGCCATCATCGGTAAGATCTACCCCATCTTCGGCGGCATCCTGCTGTTCTCCGCTGTCGGCGTGTTCATCGGTATCTTTGCTACCAAGATGCCTCTGATCAACGTTTGGGAGAGCTGGTCCGCTCCCGTGCTGAACCTGACTAACGCCGCTACCGGCGAGGTCGGCACCTTCACCTATGCGGACTACTTCTCCAACGGACACTTCCTGCCCATCTTCTTCGTGACGGTTGCCTGCGGCATTCTGTCCGGCTTCCACTCCACCCAGACCGCTATCATCTCCCGTACCATGAAGAGCGAGCGTCAGGGCCGCAACACCTTCTATAACATGATGGTGCTGGAAGGCTTCATCGCCATGGTCTGGGCTGCCGGTGCTATGGGCGTGTACAACCTGGCTCTGCAGGAGCCCAACGCCACTCTGGCCACCAGCACTGTCGGCGTGGTCTGCAAGTACCTGCTGGGCAACGTGGGCGGCATCATCGCCCTGATCGGCGTTATCGTTCTGCCCATCACCTCCGGTGATACGGCACTGCGTGCGCTGCGTCTGAGCCTGTCTGAGACCATGCACATCGACCAGTCCACCAACGGCAAGCGTATCAAGCTGGCTGTGCCTATCTTCGTTCTGGTCATCGCCATCCTGGTGTTCGCCAAGACCAACAGCAACGGCTTCATGATCCTGTGGCGCTACTTCGCATGGGCCAACCAGACCCTGTCTCTGTTCGCCTTCCTGTGCATCACTGCATGGATGTTCGAGAACGGCAAGAGCAAGTTTGCCTGGATGCCCATGATCCCCGGCGGCTTCTACACCTTCATCTGCGTGACCTACATTGCCAACGCGCACATCGGCTTCAACATCCCCTGGACCCCCGCTTACATCATCGGTGTCTGCGCTGCCATCGCCTATGTGGTCGCCTGCTGCCTGTACGGCAAGAAGCGTGCCACTAAGCTGCATGCTACTCTGTAACTGAAGTTTCCAGTTTTACATTGTTTCCCGGTAAAAGGATCGCCGTCCGCAATAAGCGGACGGCGGTTCTTTCTCTATTCCCTTCTATACAGAAGAAAGCCTCCGCAATAGCGGAGGCTTTTCTGTTATTTTTCCTTGTAGTAGAGGCGGCAGTGACAGTACCCCTCGAAGTTGGGGTCGGCGATCTGATCCCGGAATTCCTGGCACATGCAGATATTCTCCGGCGTTCGCTGCAGGCGGCAGGGGCAATAGCCATCCTTGCGCCGCAGACCCTCCCGCACCGTCTCCACGATCTTGGGATCGTCGTTGAAGCGGATCTTCACGGTGATTCTCCTTTGCAGGCGGCAGCCTTTACTCGGCGGTGGCGAACCAGTCCTTGCAGAACTGGGCCAGGGCGGGCACCAACTGCTTGATCTCGCGGTGGGTGGTGTTGACGCACAGGTGATAGGCCTCCTTGGTGCCCCACTTGGTGTCGGCGTACATCAGGTGGTTCTGGGCACGCTCCTTGTCGATGCGGCGGATGGCCTTCTCCATCTCGGGGCGGGTCAGATGCTCACCCTCCGGGGCGCGCTTCATGCAGCGCTCCACCTTGGCGTCCATGTCGGCATAGACGAACAGGTTCAGGGGATGGTAGTCCTTCAGGATCACGTCGGCGCAGCGGCCCACGATGACGCAGTCGCCCTGCTGGGCAAACTTCTCGAGAAGCTGCCGCTGGGCCACGGCCACGCGGATGGGCTGATCCATCACGGTGACGGGCATCATGGCCAGACGGTGGCCGATGGTCATGGGGTAGGCAGCTTCGATGCATTTCTCCCCCACGTTGGCCACATAGTCGGTGTTCAGGCCGTTCTCCTTGGCGATCATCTCGATGATCTGATGGTCGTAGCAAGGGATATGCAGGGCTTCCGCCAGGCGCTTGCCCAGCTCACGGCCGCCGCTGCCGAATTCACGGCTGATGGTAATAATCATGGATATCACTCCTTCAGAATTGAGATCAATATTCGTAGCAGCTTCCGCCCACGAACTCGCGTACCAGGGAGTTCTGGGGCACATAGGGACAGTGCAGCGGCGGAACGCCCCGCACCACCTTCATCAGGTCGGTGAGGCCGTGGGCCTCCAGGAATTCCGGTGTCATCTCCTCGCGGAAGCAGGGGATCTCGTTGAGGTATTTGGCCAGGATGCAGGGCTCGTAGTCGTGGAAGGTGTCGATGTGAATGGCGGCGTTGCTCTTGTAGGGCTGGATATAGTTGATCTCGCCGCGATCCACGCTCTGGGCCCGGTCCACCGTCTCGGCGATGCTGTGGCCGCGGGTGTTGTAGTCGCGGATCATGCGGCGGGCCACCCGAAGCTGCTCTGGCCGGACGATTTTGTCGTCGTTGGTGATGATACGGGTGCGGGGCGCCACATAGACGCCGTTGGCCACGCCGCGGATCTTATCGAAGATCAGCGGGTTGAGCATGTGGATGCCCTCGGCAATGATGACGGCATCGGTATAGCCCTGCATCTTCGTATAGCCGCCGGTGGTGCCATTCTTGAAGTCGTACCAGGGGATCTCCACCTCTTTGCCGTCCATCAGGCGGCTGATGCAGCCGATCAGGTTGTCCACGTCCACGCAATAGGGGGACTCCCAATCCGTCAGCTCGGGGGGACGGCGGTCAAGAGGCAGGAAGAAGTTATCCATATGGATCACGCTGACCTTGACACCCAGGTTCTTCAGATAGTCCTCCAGCCGCAGGGCGGTGGTGGTCTTGCCGGAGCCGGAGGGGCCGGTCAGCGCCACCACGGGGCGTTCCTGCCGGGTGGAGAGAATGGAGGCGGCTGCGGCGCTGATCTTATCGTGAAAGACCTCCTCGCAGCGCAGGACGAACTGGGTTTCGTTCCGCATGGCGTTATTGATGTTTTCCAGGTCGATGACTCGCATGCAATGCGCTCCTTTCGGGACTTTGATTATCCCATAGTATACCATATTTTACCCGGCGGCGCAAGAAAAAAGAACGGAGACGCCGCCGGGTGGCGGCGTCTCCCGTGTGAGACTTACTTATTCTGCTCCCACTCCTTCAGGGGCTTCAGCTCCTCATAGAGGCGCACATAGCTGCGGTGGCGGCTCTGGGGGATCCTGCCGTCCTTCACCGCCCGCAGCACGGCGCAGCCCTTCTCCTTCACATGCTGGCAGCCGGTGAAGCGGCAGCCGTCCAGATAGGGGGCGAACTCCGGAAAGGTCTCCGGCAGGTGCTGCTTCAGCTCCCATTCCAGGGACTGGGCGTCGAAGGAGGAGAAGCCGGGGGTGTCGATGACATAGGTGGCGTCGTCCAGGGGGAACAGCTCCACATGGCGGGTGGTGTGGCGGCCGCGGCCCAGGGCCTTGCTGACCTCCCCTACCGGCAGGTCAAAATGGGGGGCCAGGGCGTTCAGCAGGCTGGATTTTCCCACGCCGGAGTTGCCGGTGAGGACGCTCAGCCTGCCGCGCAGGGCCTGGTACAGCTGGGGGATGCCCTCGCCTGTGGCGGCGCTGGCCCGCAGCACCGGGATGGCGGAGGCGCTGTAAATGTCGTAGAGCTCGTCCGCACGATCCAGGTCGCACTTGTTCAGCACCACCAGCACCTGGCAGCCCTTCAGCGTGGCGATGGCGCTGATGCGGTCGATGAGGTAGGGATCCGTCACAGGGATGGCGGCGGAGGCGATGACCACCAGCTGATCCACATTGGCGGCGGCGGGCCGCTGGAATTGGCTGGTGCGGGGCTCGATGGTCTGGACGACCCCTTCTCCCCCGCCCAGCTCCTGGATCTCCACCCAGTCGCCCACCAGGGGGCTCATGCCCTCCTTGCGGAACTTGCCCCGGGCGCGGCACTGGATGATCCCGCTGCCGGTATTCACATAGTAGAAGCCGCTGAGGGCTTTCTCAATTCTGCCCCGGCTCAAAAGCTGATCACCTGCGAGTCCGTCGCTTCTCCGTTGATCCGGGCGTACACCGTGGAGGCGGTACCGGATTCACCCTCGAAATCATAATCTACCGAGGCGTCCGAGCCGCTGACGATCTTGGTATCCACCACCTTATCGTCCATGATGAACTCCACGCGGACAGTATCCTCCTCGCTGAACTTGTCAGGGATCAGGAACTGGACGCGGACAGAGCGTGTCTGCTGGCCGGGCGTGCCGTAGACGGTAAAGACGATCTCCGTGCCGCCCTGCACCTGGGTGTTTGCGGAGATGCTCTGCTCCAGCACGTCACCCTCGCTGGCGAAGGGATCATAATAGCGATACTCCGGCGTGCCCACCTTCAGGCCAAGCTTTTCCGCTTCCTCCTTGGCCTTGGTGTAGGTCATGCCCACAAAGCTGGGGACGGTGATCTTCTCCGGGCCCTTGCTGACGGTCAGCATGATGCTGTCGCCCTTTTTCAGGACAGTGCCTCTCACCGGGTCGGTCGCCATGACCTGGCCGGCGGGGAATTCATCGGAGAACGCTTCCTCGCGGTCCACTCTCAAATTCAGATCATACTGCTGCAGCTTCATCTTGGCGGTCTGGTACACGTTGCCCAGCAGGTCGGGCATGGCGATCTCCTGCCGCTCGGCGCAGATATAGACCTGGATGACAAAGTTGCTGTAGCGCACCACGTCGGCGGCGGGATCCTGCTGCACGATCTGGCCGGGCTGGTAGTGGTCGTCGTTCAGGGTGCCCACAACCTCGATGGTGAAGATATCCTTGATGCCGTCCAGCTGGTTGGCCTCCTCAACGGAATAACCCAGAATGTTGGGCACCTTATAGGAGGTATCCTTTTCGCCGCCGAAGCCCGCGAAGATCAGCACAAAGATCAGCACGATCGCCGCAATGCCTGCGGCAAACAGACCGATCACCTTCTTATTCTCACGGATAAAGTCGAAGATCGACGCGCCGACGTCATCGTCGTCATCCCCGTAATCGTCATCGTCATCGTCGGTCTCTTCCGCGGCCCTGCGCTTTTTCACCGCGGCGGCCACCTGCTGTACCGGGACCTGGCTGGTGGGCTGGCTGTCCACGCTGTCCGCCAGCTCGGTGCGGATATAGTCCATGTCGATGGCCGGATCCTTGCGGAATTTCTCCAGATCCACCAGCATGGCGTCGGCGCTCTGATACCGCTTGTTCAGGTCGGCGTTCATGGCCTTCATGCAGATGAGCTCCAGCGCCTCGGGGATATCCGGGTTCAGCTCGCGGGGACTGAGGGGGACGCTGCTGAGGTGCTGGATGGCCACGGACACGGCGCTGTTCCCCTCAAAGGGCAGGCGGCCGGTGAGCATTTCATACAGCACCACGCCGGCGCTGTAGATATCACTGCGGGCGTCCAGACGCTCGCCCTTGGCCTGCTCCGGCGAGATATAGTGGACGCTGCCCAGCGCCTCCTGGGCCAGGGTCTGGTGGGCGTCAGCCAGGCAGGCGATGCCGAAATCGGCCACCTTCACGCTGCCGTCCCGCAGCACCATGATGTTCTGGGGCTTGATGTCCCGGTGGATGATGCCGCGGCTGTGAGCGTGGCTGAGGCCCCGCATGATCTGGGTGATGAAGTGCAGCGCCTCCCGCCAGTCCATCTTGCCCCGGCGCTCCATATACTGCTTCAGGGTAATGCCGTCGATCAGCTCCATGACGATGTAGTCGATGCCCTGGGAACTGGAGACATCGTAAATGGAGACGATATTGGCATGGCTGAGCTGGGCGACCGCCAGGGACTCGTCCCGGAAGCGGCGGCGGAACTCGGCGTTCTCCGCCAGCTCACTTTTCAGTATTTTGATGGCCACAAGCCGGTTAAGGCGATGACACTTGGCCTTATAGACATTGGCCATGCCGCCGGTGCCGATCAGCTCCAGCAGTTCATAGCGGTTATCCAGCATTTTTCCAATGTATTGATCCATCTGTGGTCATCTCCTTTCATAGATTCTGCAGCAGGACGACGGTCACGTTGTCCGGCGCGCCCTGTGCCTTGGCAAGAGCCATCAAACGATCCAGGCAGCCGTCCAGGTCGCTTTCGTGCATGACCTCGAACAGCATCTCCTGATCGGTCACGGTATTGACCAGTCCGTCGGTACACAGCAGCAGGAAGTCCCCCTGCTGCCACGGGACACGGAAGCTGTCGGCCTCTACCCTTTCGTCGGGGCCCAGGGCCCGGGTGATCAGGTTCCGGCGGGGATGGCGGCGGGCCTGGGCCGGGGTGATGTCGCCCCGCTCCACCATGTTCTCCACCACCGAGTGATCCCGGGTGATCTGGCGGATGCCGGTCTCGTTCAGGAGATAGCAGCGGCTGTCACCCACGTTGAACACCTCCGCCTCGGTATCGCGGCAGACGGCGCACACCAGGGTGGTGCCCATGTGGGACAGGCTCTCATCCTCCTGGGCACGGGCGCGGATGGCCAGGTTCGCCTGGTCGATGGCGTGCAGCACGGCTTCGTTGATCTGCGGCCAGCCCATGGCGGGCTTCAGCGCGGCCTGCAGCTCATGCAGCAGCGTATCCACCGCGATGCTGCTGGCGGCATGGCCGCCGTTGGTGCCGCCCATACCGTCGCACACCACGGCCACGGTGCAGTCCGCCGCCACGGCGGTGGCGTAGGCGTCCTGATTTTCACGCCGCACCAGTCCGGTGTCGGTAATGCCCCAAATTCTCATCGTTTCTCCTCCTCCATGGCCTTGCGGCGCAGCTGGCCGCAGGAAGCGTCGATATCGCCGCCCAGGCTGCGCCGGACGGTGGCGGTAATGCCGTGGGATTCCAGGCGCTTCTGGAAGGCCGCCGTGCGGCGGCTGGGCTTGAACGGACTTTCCGTTACCTCGTTCAGGGGGATCAGGTTCACATGGCCCGGCATCCCCTTGATGTGCTGGGCGATGAGATCCGCCTGCCAATCGCTGTCGTTGACGCCGTCGATCATGGCGTACTCGAAGCTGATGCGGCGGCCCGTCTTCCGGAAATACCGGTGGCAGGCGGCGAACAGCTCCTCTACGTCGTAGGCCTTGTTGACCGGCATGATCTTTGAGCGTGTCTCGCTGTCCGGCGCGTGGAGGGACACCGACAGGGTGAGCTGCAGATTCAGCTCCGCCAGCGCGTCGATCTGGGGCACGATGCCGCAGGTGGACAGGCTGATGTGCCGCATGCCGATGTTCAGGCCGTCCGGGCTGTTGACCACCTCCAGGAATTTCAGGACGTTGTCCTTATTGTCCAGCGGCTCACCGATGCCCATCAGCACGATGTTGGAGATCTCCAGACCGCTGTCCAGCTGGGTGAACAGCACCTGATCCAGGATCTCGGACGGCGTCAGGTCACGCACCTTTCCGGCGATGGTGCTGGCGCAGAAGGCGCAGCCCATGCGGCAGCCCACCTGGGAGGAGATGCACACGGTGTTGCCGTGGTGATAGCGCATCAGCACCGTTTCGATGCAGTTGCCGTCCTCCAGCCGCCAGAGGTATTTCACCGTGCCGTCGTGCCGGGAGACCTGCTTGCGCGCCACCGTGGGCACCGTGATGCGGCAGCTTTCCGTCAGCTTCTGCCGCAGGGGCTTGCTGAGGTTGCTCATGTCCTCAAAGGAGGTCACGCCCCGGTGCAGCCAGGTGAACACCTGCTTGCCGCGGAAGGCGGGCTCGCCCATCTCACACAGCAGTTGGGTGATCTCCGGCAGATTCAGAGATTTGATGTCAGTCATAGGCAGTTCCTTACTTATCCTTTTCCAGACGGCAGATATAGAAGCCGTCGGTGCCCCAGCGCTGCGGCCACAGGGTCAGGTGTCCGTCGCAGCCGCCGATGGGTGCGGGCAGCACGAAGGGCGACAGGTGAAACTCCGGGTGGGCCTTCAGAAACCAGGTGACCACCTCCTGATTCTCCTCCGGCAGCACGGTGCAGGTGGAGTAGATCAGGGTGCCGCCGGGACGGACGTAGCCGGCGGCGTTTTCCAGGATGGCCCGCTGCTCACGGGGCAGCGTTGCCAGCTCCTTGGGGTTCTTGTAGCGGATGTCCGGCTTTTTGCGGATGATGCCAAGGCCGGAGCAGGGCACGTCAGCCACCACCAGGTCGGCCTGTTCGATCCATGCCTCGTGCCGCTCACGGCCGTCGGCCAGGGCGGTGCGGATGGAGTGCAGGCCCAGGCGGGCCGCGCCGTTGTCGATAAGCTTCAGCTTATGGGGATGGACGTCGCAGGACAGGATGTCGCCCTTGTCCTGCATGTCGATGGCCAGGGCGAAGGATTTGCCGCCCGGCGCGGCGCAGACGTCCAACACCCGGTCTGTCTCCCGCGGCGCGGCCACGGTGGCCACCAGGCGGGCCGCCGCGTCCTGCACGGTGAACAAGCCCTCGCGGAAAGCGCTGAGACGCTCCATATCGCCGGTACCGCTGACCTCGAAGCAGCCGGGCAGCCAGGGATGGGGCTCCACCGCGGCGCCGGTGGCACGCAGGGCCTTTTCCAGCGCCTCGGGAGTGGTTTTCATGGTGTTGGTCTGGATGGTGGTGGGCACGATGGCGTTGTTGCAGCGGAGATACTGCTCCGCCTCCTCTGCGCCCAGAATGTCGATCAATCGGGTCACCAGCCACTTGGGGTGGCTGTACCGCAGCGACAGATAGTCCGCCGTGCTGCCACGGGGCAGCTCCGGCATATCCAGCCAGTTGGTGACGAATTTCCGCAGCACCGCGTTGACCATGCCCGCCGCGCGGGGACGGCCGTGGCGCTTGGTCATCTCCACCGCCTCGTTGACGGCGGCCCGGTGGGGGATCTTATCCATAAAGAGGATCTGATACGCGCCGATCCGCAGGATGTTCAGGATCAGCGGCTCCAGCCGCTCCGCCTTCTGGGTGCACCAGAGGCTGATGTAGTAGTCCAGATACATGCGGTTCTGGATCACGCCGTAGGCGATGCGGCTGGCCAGCGCGGCATCCCGGCTGTCCAGGCCGTTTTTGGCGATGGTGCGCTTCAGGCTGCCGTCGGACCAGGCGTTGGCGGCGGAGACGCTCAGCAGCACCTCCAGCGCGGTATCACGGGCGTTGCCCTTCCGTCTCTCGTTCATAGGCAGACGGGGATGGGATGGCCCGCCAGATAGGCGGCGGCGGCCATGCGCTTGCCGCCCTGGGCCTGCAATTCCAGAATGCGCAGCAGCTTACCGTCGCCGCAGGCGATAGCGATGCCCTTCTTATTGGCCTCTACCACAGAGCCGGGAGCGGCGGCGGTCTCCTCGCCCACGGCGGTGCGATAGACCTTCACGGCGGCGCCGTTCAGCTCGGCGGTAGCGCAGGGCCAGGGGATCAGGCCCCGTACCTGGTCATGGAGCTGCTGGGCGGGCTTGGTGAAGTCCATCGGGCTCATGGTCTTGTCCAGCATGGGGGCGTAGGTGAACTGAGTATGATCCTGGGGCGTGCGGGTGGCAGTGCCGTCCTTCAGGTCGCTTACCGCCTGCACCAGCGCGTCGGCGCCCAGCAGGGCCAGACGCGCCGTCAGGGTCTGGGCGTCCTCGTCGGGATCGATGGGGGTCTCCGCCACGCGGATGATGTCGCCGGCGTCCAGCTCGGCGGCCATATACATGATGGTGACGCCGGTCACCTTTTCTCCGTTGAGAATGGCCCAGTTGATGGGGGCCGAGCCCCGGTATTTGGGCAGGATGGAGGAATGGACATTGATGGAGCCGTAGGGCGGCGTATTCAGAATGTCCTCCGGCAGGATGCGGCCATAAGCGGCCACCACGATCAGCTCCGGATGGAGCTCCTGCACCAACGCCAGAGCTGTGCCGTCCCGCAGCTTCAGTGGCTGATAGACCGGCAGATCCTGTGTCAATGCATATTCCTTTACAGGTGAGAAGGCCAGCTTGTGGCCGCGGTTTTTCGGCTTATCCGGCTGGGTAAACACGCCGCAGATCTCATGCCCGGCCTCCACCAGCGCTTTCAGAGAGGCCACGGCGAAATCCGGCGTGCCCATAAATAAGATCCGCATTACTGTTCTTCCTCGACTTCCACATCCTCGATCTCGTACTGATCGGCGTGGTCGGCCAGCCACTGCTGCAGCTCCTCGCCCTCCATCAGACGGTCGGTGTGCTCCACGAACAGGTGACCGTCCAGATGCTCGATCTCATGGCAGAAGCAGCGGGCGGTGATGCCCTCGTCCTCCACCTCGAACCACTGGCCATCGCGGTCCTGTGCCTTGACCCGCACCACATAGGGGCGGGTGACCTCGCCATACTTGCCGGGGACGCTGAGGCAGCCCTCCAGGGCGGTCTCCTCCCCCTCGGTATAGACGATCTCGGGGTTGATGAGCTCGATGATCTCGTCATCCTCGTTCAACACGATGCAGACCCGGCGCAGGATGCCCACCTGGGGCGCGGCCAGGCCCACGCCGCCGGCATCCTCCAGCGTCTCCGCCATGTCATCCAGCAGCGTGTGGAGCCGGTCATTGAATTCCGTCACGGGACGGCAAACCTTGGTGAGGCACTCCTCACCCTGCAGCGCGATCTTCCTTAGTGCCATACTTCATTACCTCTAATCCATCAAATTACAATCGGTGTATATCTGCATACTGCGGTTTTCACCGCGCTTTGAGAACGCTTTCATAAAGGCCGCCAGCAGGCCCCGCAGGGTCTTGTCGTTGCGGCCGATCACGGTCACCCGGTAGCGGTAGCGGTCGTTGACCTTTACCACCGGGGCGGGAGCGGGCCCCAGGATCATCAGGCCCAGTGCGTCATAGGGCGGCTGCCTGGACGCCGAGGCCAGACTGTCGCTGATCTCCTGGATGGCGCGGCGCACCGCGGACTCCTCTGGCCCGGTGACTGTCACCATGAACTGGTCGGCAAAGGGCGGGTCACGCCGCAGCTTCCGCAGGCGGATCTCGCCCTCGTAAAACCGCTCGTAATCCTGCACGGCTGCCGCCTGGATCACGTCGTTGCCGGGGGTGTAGGTCTGGATCACGGCGCGGCCTGTCTTTTCGCCGCGTCCGGCCCGGCCAACCACCTGGGTCAGCAGGCTGAACGTCCGCTCGGAGGCGCGGTAGTGATCCACATACAGCGACAGATCCGCCGCCAGCACGCCCACCAGCGTGACATTTTCAAAATCCAACCCCTTGGCCACCATCTGGGTGCCGATGAGGATGGGGACTTTTTTCTCGTCAAATTCCTTCAATATGGCCTCGTGCCCGGCGCCGATGGTGTCGGCGTCCATCCGCAGAATGGGGGTATCGGGGAACAGCTCCCGCAGCTCCTCCTCCACCCGCTGAGTGCCGAAGCCGATATGTCGCAGATGGGTGCCGCACTCCGGGCATGCCTCCGGCGCCTTTTCCGAATAGCCGCAGTAGTGGCACATCAGCCGCCCGTTGGCGCTGTGATACGTCAGATAGACGCTGCACCGGGGGCACTGGGGCACAAAGCTGCAGTTGGGACACAGAAGCTGGCGGCTGCTGCCCCGGCGGTTGAGGAACAGGATGCTCTGTTCGCCCCGGGTCAGATTGGCCTGCAGCTCATGATACAGCGGCTGGCTGATGGCGGTCAGGTTGCCCTGCCGCAGCTCCTGCCGCATGTCGGCGATGATCACGCCCGGCAGGGACTGGCGGTTATACCGCCGGCGCAGCAGCGCCAGGTGATAGTCACCGTTTTTGGCGTGCCACGCCGTTTCCACCGTGGGGGTGGCGGAGCCCAGCACCAGATGGCAGCCCTCGGTCATGCAGCGGTACTTGGCGATGTCCCTGGCGTGGTAGCAGGGAGCCCGCTCGGATTCGTAGGAGCTCTCCTGTTCCTCGTCCAGCACGATGAGGCCCAGATGCTCCAGCGGCGCGAATACCGCGCTGCGGGTGCCCAGCACGACGGTGGCCTCCCCTTTCCGGATGCGCTTCCACTGGTCATAGCGCTCCGTGGCCCGCAGGGCGCTGTGGAGCAGCGCCACCCGGTCGCCGAAATAGGCGGTGAACCGGGCCATCATCTGGGGGGTAAGGGCGATCTCCGGCACCAGGATCATCACGGACTTTCCCTGGGCCAGCAGCTCCTGGGCCAGGCGGATGTAGACCAGCGTTTTGCCGCTTCCCGTGACGCCCTGCAGCAGCGTGACGCCGCCCTTCGCGGCTTCGGCGCGGCCTAAAATGTCCGCATACGCTCGCTGCTGCTCGTCGTTCAATGTGATGGATTCTGCCTTTACAGCGGTGATCTTATCGGTGATCCGATAGGCCTCCTGGGTGCGCAGCGTCACGACGCCACGTTTTTCCAGGGCGGTTACGGTCTGGCGGGAGACACCGGTGAAATAGCACAGCTCGTGGACGGCGGCCTCGCTCTGCTGCAGGAGGAACTGCACCGCGTCGTACATGCGGGGCGCGCTTTTCTTCTTGGATTTGGCCCAGGCGGCGGCATCCTCCGGCGAGAGGGCCAGCTGCACCAACTGCACGGTCTTGTCCTGTACATTGCGGCGGCTCACCGTCTCGCGGGAGACCACCCCCTGCTTTTCCAGACCCCGCAGAACGGCGGCGGCACCTTCGCCAAAGGCGTCCCGCAGCGTTGAAGTCTCCTGTGGGCCCTCCGCCAGCATCCGGCACAGGGCCGTCTCTCTGGCGGACAGCCCCTGCCAGGGCGCGCCCGGGACGATCCGCCACAGCTCACGGTAATGGTACCACACGGCGGCGGGCAGGATCGTGCGAATGGCGTCGTAAAACGTGCAGAAATACCGCTGCCGCATCCACAGCGCCAGCTTGATCTCCCGCTGGGAGATCAGAGGATCGCCGTCCAGATTCAGGCGCAGCGCCTTCAGCGGCCCGGCGGGGACGCCGTCCTCCAGCGAGAGGACGATCCCCTCGCTGGTGCGGTTGCCCCGGCCAAAGGGCGCCAGCACGCGGCAGCCCACACCGAGCGCCATCTCGGCGGGCACCAGATAGGAATAGGGCTTGTCGATGGCATAGGTCGCCGCTTCCACGGCGATTTTCGCGATCCGCATAGCCCTGTTCTCCTCTCCTGTTGTTACTCCTGAATGGAGGAATCGATGGTGCTGGCGTCAAACTTGCCGTCGGCCACCTCGTCAATGGCCATGGTGACGGGCTTGTCGTCCAGATGCTCGCCGCTGATCTCGGCCTCTTCGGCGATCTGGCGGGCGCGGCGGGCCACCACGTTGACCATCATATAGCGGTTGGGAACGTAGCTGGTCAGCTGGTTCATAGCGGGGTAAAGCATAGACATAATATTATCTCCTTCTGCCTTTTCGGCGATATATTCAAAGATAAGTGGTTACTGATTCAGCTCCGCGATACGGTCGGCGGGGCGGCAATGCTCGGCCAGCATGATGGCCCGCAGCTCGGCCACCGCGTTATCCACGGTATCGTTGATGACGAAATAGTCGTAGTGGCCAGCGTTTTCCAACTCTACCTTGGCCCGCAGCAGGCGCTTCTGCACCTTTTCCGGGGAATCGGTGCCCCGGGCGGTCAGGCGGCGCTCCAGCTCCTCCCAGGAGGGCGGCGCGATGAAGATGCGCACCACGTTGGGCCGCAGCTCATGCACCTGGGTGGCGCCCTGGATCTCGATGTCCAGGATCACGTCCTTGCCCTCGTCCATGGCGGCGTCCACATACTTCTTGGGGGTGCCGTAGAAATTGCCCACATACTCGGCGTATTCCAGGAATTCGCCGTCCTCAATCCACTGGCGGAAGGTCTCCGCCTCGATAAAGTGGTAATCCACGTCCGGCGTCTCCGTGGGACGGGGCGCGCGGGTGGTGGCGGAAACGGAAAAATACAGGTCGTCGCGCCCTTCAAACAGTGCGCCAAGGACGGTGCTCTTTCCCACGCCGGACGGCCCGGAAATAATGAATGTTTTGCCTTTCTTCTCCAATGCTTATCCCTCTTCCTCTGTAAAATCCTCCGGCGTCATGCCCAGGCGCGGCGCCAGCTTCTCCGTGCTCAGTGCCGACAGCACCACGTGGTCGCTGTCCATGATCAGCACGGAGGCGGTCTTTCGGCCATAGGTGGCGTCGATCAGCATCCCGCGGTCGCGGGATTCCTGCACCAGGCGCTTCACCGGGGCGCTGTCCGGGCTGACGATGGCGATCAGCCGCTGCGCCGACACCAGGTTGCCGAAGCCGATGTTGATCAACTGCAGCTTACTCAATGTTCTGCACCTGCTCGCGGATCTTCTCTACCTCGGCCTTCATGTTTACCACGTCCTGAGCGATGGTCAGGTCGTTGCACTTGGAGCCGATGGTGTTGCACTCACGGTTGACCTCCTGGATCAGGAAGTCCAGCTTCCGGCCGATGGGCTGGCCGCTCTCCAGCATGGTGCGCAGCTGGGCGATGTGGCTGCGCAGGCGGACGGTCTCCTCGTCCACGGCGATCTTGTCGGCGAAGATGGCGGCCTCGGTCAGAATGCGGCTCTCGTCCACGGCGGTGGACTGCAGTACCTCCTGCATGCGGGCCAGCAGCTTCTCACGGTAGGCGGCCACGGTCTGGGGAGAACGCTCCTCCACCTTGGCCACAACGCCTTCGATGGTGGCGGCGCGGTCCGCGATATCCTCGGCCAGCTTGGCGCCCTCGGTGGCGCGCATGGCGTTATAGGCGGCAAGGGCCTCGTCCAGCACAGCGCCGATATCGGCGGCCACAGAGTCCAGATCCTCCTCCGCCTTGGTGACGGTCAGCACATCGGGGAACTTGGCCAGTGTGGCGGCGGACAGCTCGCCCTCCAGCGAGAAGGTCTCCTTCAGCTTCATCAGCGCGTCGTAATAGCCGCGGGCCAGGGACTCGTTGACGGCCACCACGGTCTCGTCGGCGCCGGCGGCGTCGATGGTGATGAACACGTCCACCTTGCCGCGGGAGACGGCCTTCTGCACATGGGACTTCACCATATCCTCGGCAAAGATGTAGGTGCGGGGTACCTTCACCGTGCAGTCCAGATAGCGGTTGTTGACGGAGCGCACCTCTACGGTGATGTCACGTCCGTTCAGGGTTTGCCGGGCCCGGCCATAGCCGGTCATACTCTTGACCACAATATTCCTTCCTTTCAGGCGGCTGGGCCGCCGCGGTTGATTAACAGCAGTAGAAATAGCCGCCGCCGGGACAGCAGAACAGCGGCAGACAGAACGGCAGGCACGGGCTCATATGGCAGTTGCCGGTGCTGACCGGGCCGTAGCTGTTGGGACGATAGGCGGTCTGGCGGCCCTCGGCCATATCCAGCGCCCGCTGATACTCCTCGTCATCGGGATCCATCTGCACCGCCGTCTGGTAATAGCGCTTGGCCTCATCCAGCCAGCCGCGGCGGGTGCACAGCACGCCCTTGAGGAAATTCCACTCGGCGTCGTGATCCTTCATGGCGTTCAGCAGCTCCTCCGCCAGGTTCAGGTTGCCCTGCTGGATGGCGGCACGCACCCGCTGATAGGGGCCGGTATAGGACTGATAGCCGCCGTACCCCGCACCATAGCCCGCGCCGCCGTAGGAATTATAATAGCCCGCGGAGGAAGCGCCGGTACTGTTGTAGCCTCCGCCGGAGGCACCCCGTTTGCGCTGGGTCTGAATCTCCTCGTAAGCCTCGTTGATCTCCTTCATGCGCTCCTGGGCCAGGTCGGCCAGGGGGTTATCATGATAGTTGTCCGGATGGTACTTCCGCGCCAGATTCCGGTAGGCTTTTTTTACTTCGTCATCGGTGGCCGTGCTGGGCACGCCCAGCACCTGATAGGGATCACGCATGCAGGTGTCCCCCTTTCTTTCGTACAACGTTCTTATTCCGGTGGAAGGTGCCGTCCAGAACGGCGGTCCCCACCGCGTAAAGGCCCCGGTAAACGGTGCTCTCAATCACCGGGCCGTAATCGCCGAAGTCCCACAGCTCGAAGGCCGCGGCCATGGCGCGGATGGAGCTGTCCAGCGTCTGCGCCAGCTCCTGCCGTGCCGCGTCGGTCAGCGTATCGCCGGGAAGGGCGTAGCGCAGCGGCAAGGGATTGTAGCTGCCGCCTTTCACGTCCTTCTTCAGGTCGTCCGCCGCGTCGATCAGATAGATCCACCGGCCCAGGTGGTACAGCAGCTGCGCCAACACCCGGCTCTTTACCGGCTCCTGCACCTCGCCTGCCGCGTCGGAGAGCAGCCGGGCGAAGGTATCCGCCGCCGCGTCGATGGACGGGCAGCGCTCCCCCTCCAGCCGGGCCAGCTCCTCCAGATGGCGGCGGGTGCTCTCGTCGAAGGCGGGGCGTCTGGCCCTGGCCTTCCGATAGGCCCGCCGCAGCAGCACAGACGCCGCCCGGTATTTCAGGCCGCTCCAGAAGCCATGGTCCGCGATGCCGTCCTGTATCTGCCACCAGGTCAGGATCACGCTCATATCCGCCGCCAGAGCAAAGGCATCGTCGCCGCAGGCGCACATCCGGCCCTTGCGGGGGTGCATCACGCAGCGTCTGCGGCAGGCGGTGTGCTGTCCATCTGACAGCAGCATGGCCAGAAACGTCAGGTCATAGTTGAGGATCATGCGCCCGGCTATGCCATAGCGTTTGCCCAGCGTATGGCACAGCCCGCAGTAGGCTGCCTCAAACCGCGCCTGCTGCTCCGCCGTCAGATGGTCGGCAGCCGGACGTACATAGCCGAACATCAGAACAGACGCAGGATCTGATAGGTCAGCAGCTCCTTCTTCCTGGCGTGGCGGTCATAGAGCACGCAGGGGATAAAGCTTACCGCAAAGGCGGCGATGGCGATGGCGTACCGCGCCCCCTCGGAGAGTCCCTCCGACAGGAAGTAGCCCAGCAGGAAAAGCACCACCGGCAGTACATACACCAGTGCCACCACGCCGAAGATCTTCTTGGTGCTGCTCTCCACCACCACCTTGTCGCCGGGCTGCGCGCCGATGCCGTTCTTTGCCCGGGCCTTGATGGCCGCGCCGGTCATGCCGCAGCCGGCGCACTCCTCACAGTCGTGACCGCAGGCGGACTTCCGGGGTACGGAGATCTCCGCATAGCCGCCGCCCAGGTCTTTTTCGATCGTAGCAATTTGTGTCATGGTTCATTACCTCTTTTTTGATAGGGCGTTATCCGCCCTCGGCCGGGGCTTCCCGCCTGGTGACGTGTACCGTCACCTCATAGCTGCCGCGCACCGTAACGCCGGATTCGGAGGACGCCGTAACGGTCACGGGCAGGACGTAGTCGCCCTCCTCCGTGATGCCGCTGACATCCACGCGGGCGTGAATGTCGGCGGCGGTGACCTTCTGAATCTCATCCTCGTCGCCCCACAGCATCACCTGCAGCGGATCGGTCACCTCGGCCTTCAGTCCTTCGGCTACGCCCTCGCAGTTGATGGTGTCCAGGGTGACCGTGCCCTCGGTGGTGCCGTCGATGGCCACCGTGACTGTGGCTTCGCTGGTGCCGTCCGTAGTGGTAACACCGGCGGGCAGCTTGATGGTGTAGGTAAAGGGGCCATTCAGGCCAGGCACCAGATCCTCTACATAGATGCGGTCCAGCGTCAGCTTATTGATGGTATCCAGGGTGCTTCCCTCGCCCACCAGGGTGACGGAGGCGGGCTTGATGTCCACGATCACCGATTTCATCAGGTTCGTGCCCACCATCTCCATCTCCAGCGGCACCGTCTTGGTGGTGCGCACCGGCACCGTCACCTGGATCAGCTTGGTGGAGGCCCGGATATTGTCGTTATAGACCGGTACGTCGTTGGCGTCATACAGGGTGTACTCCAGCGTCTCGATCAGCGTGCTGGTAGCACCGGCCAGATTCACCGTCACCTTGGCGTGGTGGACGTTCAGCATGTCCTCACGCTCGGCCCGCAGGGTCAGCGTCTGGGGATCAATGGTGATGTCTCCGGTAAAGTAGCCGTCTGCCGCCTGGCCCTTGACATCCACCTCAATGGGGACGGTCTTACTGTACAGGGTACCCACCGTTACGGTGATATTATAGATACTTCTGCTCTTCACGGAGATATCCGAGGGGGAAATGCCATTGGGCAGGATATAGGTATAGTTCAGCGTCTGCACACCGGCGGCGGAGATCCCGCTGGTATCCGCCACAATGCGAACCTGAGAGGGATCCAGATTCATCAGTACCTTCCGCTTGCCCTGCAGCGTCAGATCCACCGTCGTATCATAGCCGGACAGCAGCATCAATCCGTTTTCCGCCAGAATGGTGTCCTCGTTGGTGAACTCCACCGGGATATCCTTGACGACGAGCTCGGAATTGGGAGAGTCGTAAAACTCCATATAGCACCACAGTGCCAGCGTGATCAGCACCGCCAGCACGATCTGCACGACTTTCTTATTCTTCTTCTCCATCGTCGTCCTCCTTTCCCAGACGCTTCAGGAACGACAGCACCGGCAGCGGCTTCGGCTTGTCCGGTTCTTCCTCAGGCGGCATCAGCTCGTTGCGCAGCAGCTTGCCCAGCGTTTCGGGCATCAGGTGCCGCTTGAGCATGCCGCCGATGGCCACGGAGATGGAGCCGGTCTCCTCGGAGACGATGACCACCACAGCGTCGGAATTCTCGCTCATGCCGATGCCGGCGCGGTGGCGCATGCCCAAATCGCGGCTCAGGTTCACGTTCTTGGACAGGGGCAGCATGCAGCCGCCGCCGATGATCCGCCCGTGGCGGACGATCACCGCGCCGTCATGCATGGGCGCCTTGACGAAGAAGATATTCTTCAGCAGCTCGCACACCACGGCGCAGTCCAGCTCCGTACCGGTGCGGACGATGTCGTCCAGGTTGATATTCCGCTCGAACACCATCAGCACGCCGGTCTTGGTGCGGCTCATCTCGCTGCAGGCCATCACCGTCTGGTCGATGGCCTTTTCCAGCTCGGTGATCTCGTTTTCCGGGCGGAACACCCGCATCAGGCGGATATTCTTGCTGCCCAGCTTCTCCAGGATCTGGCGGATCTCCGGCTGGAACAGGACGATAATGGACAGGATCCCCACCTGCACCAGGTTCCGCATAAGGTACGATATGGCGTTGAGCTGCAATATATCAACCAGCCAAAGCACCAGCAGAAACGCCACCACGCCCTTGAGGATATTCTCGGCGCGGGTACTTTTGACCATACGGAGCAGGTTGTATACCAGAAACGCGATAATGGCGATGTCCAGTATATCCGATATCCGTATCAGCAATAAGTAATTCCCAATATTTTCCAATAACGAAAGTACCTTATCCACGTTACCACCCTTCCTGTTGCGGGCATAAAAATAGATACTAACATTATATAAAAAATATTGGGAAAATGCAACAAAAAATTATGTGAACAGTTTTGCAGTTTAACGAACGATTTGCCGCAAAATATGGGCAAAGTGCTCTACCTGTGCGGTGGTGCTAAAGGCCGAAAAGCTGCACCGCACAGTGCCCGTCTCCAGCGTTCCCGCCGTGCGGTGCGCCAGAGGTGCACAGTGGAGTCCCGCCCGCACCGCCGCGCCCTGCGCCGCAAGAGCTTCGCCCAGCGCCTCGCAGTCCCAACCGTCCAGGCGAAAGCTCAGCACACCTGTCTGTGCCCCATCCTCCGGGGTATAGAACACCTCCGCACCGGGAATATCCCGCAGCAGTGCCGCCATCTGCCGCGTCAGGTGTCTCTCGTGCCCTGCAATACGTCCCACGCCCTGCTGCTCCACAAACCGCAGCCCTTCCAACAGTCCTGCGATCCCCGGCATATTGTGCGTCCCGGCCTCCAGCCGGTCCGGCAGCTCCTCCGGCATCTCCTGCAGGATCGACTGCGACCCCGTGCCGCCCCGCAGCAGCGGCTCCGGCTCCGCGCCGCACAGCAGCAGCCCCGTGCCCTGCGGCCCGTACAGTCCTTTATGCCCCGGCATGGCGATAAACGCCGCGCCCAGCGCATCCATGTCCACCGGCAGCATCCCCGCGGACTGCGACGCATCCAGCACGAATGGCACACCCTTCTCCCGACACAGCGCCGCGATGCGCTCTACCGGCAGTCGGAAGCCAAACACGTTGGACACGTGTGTGCAGATCACCGCGTCCGCCGGACACGCCAGCGCAGCGGCGAACTGCCGTACCATCTCCTCCCCATCAAACAAAGGCCCATCCGCTACCGTGATCTCCACACCCGGTATGGCGTGCAGCGGCCGGGTAACAGCGTTGTGCTCATACCCCGAAATGATCACCCGTCCGCCGGGCTTCACCAGCGTATGCACGGCAATGTTCAGCCCATGTGTAGCGCAGGAGGTGAACACCACTCGCGCCGGATCAGTCACGCCAAACAGCTTTGCTGCCAGTGTGCGGCATTGCAGGTCTGTTTCCTCCGCCGCCCGCGTGGCCGGATAACTCCCCCGCCCCGGCGAGGATAGCTGCCCCACCGCACGGTACATAGCCCGTGCCACCGTCTCCGGCTTTTGCAGCGTCGTGGCCCCCGCATCAAAATAGATCATAGCTCTACCTCACTATACACATCGTCCTGACGAACAAATACCTGCGCGGGTGCAAAGCCCGCCTCCCGCAGCAGCCGCAGAGCCGCTACCGTGCGGGTCTGCCCCCGCAGCCGCAGCACATAGCCGCACCCCTTGCCGGTCAGGCCCATGGGCACACGGCCCACCACGGCACGCACACCCCGGCGCTCCAGCAGCTGCGCCATACGCTGCGCCTGGGTCACGGACCGGGCGGTGATGAGATATTCCTCCATGCTGGCACCTCCTTTGTACTCATGCCATCGTATGATACCCCAGCGCAAAACGTGAAAGACCCCGGAGGTCCCTGCCTCCGGGGTCGCTGTCTTTATATTTCCACCTTTGGTCCCGGACGGTATGCCTCCGCCGTTACCGTCAGTGCGATGCCGCCTGCCGACAGCTCCGTTAGCCGTTCCCGCAGCGCCGCAGTGTTCTCTGCCGGCAGCGAAACCGTCAGCCGAATGTCCGCGCCGTAATCGGCGCTGTCCACCGTGCCACCCAGGGCCGTTACCTCACCACGCACACGCTCGAACAGCGCGTAGGGGCACGGAATGTCCGCCATGGCCCACAGGCCCATCTCCGACACGCCTGCCGCCACCAGCGCATCGCGGGCGCTTTTGGAATACGCCCGCGTCAACCCGCCGGCCCCCAGCAAGATCCCGCCGAAGTACCGCGTGACCACGCACACCACGTTGGTGACGTTTTCCCGCTGAAACACGTTCAGCATAGGCTGTCCCGCTGTACCCTGAGGCTCGCCATCGTCACCGTAGCGCATCGTATCGCCGCCGATGAGATAACACCAGCAGTTGTGCCGCGCATCATAGTATTTTTTCTTCATCTGCGCGATAAATTCCCGCGCCTGCTCCTCCGTCTCCACCGGCAGCAGATGGCCGATAAAACGGGATCGTTTTTCGGTGAACTCCGTCTCTGACGGGCCAAAGGGTACGCGGAAATCGCTCATTCCCACTCCTCCTTCGGCTCCGTCCAACCTTCGATATAGTCCTTCAGCTGGCCGATGATTCGGGGCGTACACACCGCCACCACGTCCACCGTCTCGCCGTACTCCACGGACTCCACCTTGGCCTCCCGGTACAGGCTGTCCAGCGCTCCGGCCTTGTCATAGGGCAGGTGCAGCGTCACACGCTTCGTGCCCTTGTCCAACTTTTTGTCAATGGCGGATAGCAGCCTGCCCAACCCCTCGCCAGTCTTGGCGGACACGGATACTGCGTCCCCCTCCTTGTCCCGCTGGAAGGCAAACGCCAAATCGGACTTATTGTACACACGAATGCAGGGGATATTCTCCGCCCCCAGCTCCCGGATCAGATCATCCACGATCCGCGCCTGTTCCTGCCACTCTGGATTGCTGGCATCAATGACGTGCAGCAGCAGATCGGCGTACTCCAATTCCTCCAGTGTGGCCTTGAAGGCCTCGACCAGCTGATGGGGCAGCTTGCGGATAAATCCCACCGTGTCGGAGATGACTACATCCAGCGTATCGCTGACGGTCAGCAGCCGCGTGGTGGTGTCCAGCGTGTCGAAAAGCCGGTTGTTGGCCGGTATGTCCGCGCCGGTGATGGCATTGAGCAGTGTGGACTTGCCCGCGTTGGTATAGCCCACGATGGCCACCACGGGTATCTCGTTCTTCCGCCGACGCTGGCGCTGGGTGGCGCGGACGCGCCGCACCTCCTCCAGTTCCTCCTTCAGCTTGTCGATCTTCCGCCGGATGTGCCGCCGGTCCGTCTCCAGCTGCGTCTCACCGGGGCCCTTCGTGCCGATGGGCGAGCCGCCGGTGCCGCCCTGCCGTTCCAGATGAGACCACATACCGATCAGCCGGGGCAGCAGATACTGATACTGCGCCAGCTCTACCTGTAGGCAGCCCTCCTTTGTCCGGGCTCGCTGGGCGAAGATATCCAAGATCAGGCCGCTGCGGTCCAGCACCTGCACACCGCACAGCTCCGTGAGCACCCGCACCTGCGACGGGGACAGATCGTTGTCGAAGATCACCATGGTGGCCTCACTGTTCTCCACCATGCGCTTGACCTCCTCCACTTTCCCCTCGCCGATGAAGCTATGGGGGTCTGGTTTCTCCCGGCTCTGCAGGATCATACCCACGGACTCGCCGCCCGCCGTCTCCACTAAGGCCGCCAACTCCGCCAGACTCTCCTCGTCGGCGCTGTCCGCACCAAGTACCGGGGACCGCAGCCCCACCAGCACCGCGTAGTCCCGCGCACCGTTTTTGTTTTCTTCAATGGTTTTTCGTTCCATAGTCGTCCTCGTTATGATGATTTTCCACGATTATACCCCATCCCGGCGCAAAAGTAAAATAAAAAACAAGACCCGCACCATTGGTACGGGTCTTGCAAAGTGCTGTATCCTTACTTGTCCAGGCCGAAACGCTTGTTGAACTTGGCAACGC
>OLSN01001087.1_pt1 | contig 25468 bp, 25 predicted proteins | sample 1672411 | NCBI WGS metagenome assembly OLSN01 (sample SAMEA3136683, study PRJEB25190) | human gut metagenome | biome: human gut; feature: human-associated habitat; material: faeces | place: Austria | collected 2013 | reverse complement strand
ACCCTACACCCGCCAAGGACTCTTAGAGTTTGGCGGGTGCTTTTTTGTTTGCGGCACGGGGCGGCAGCCTATTCAACGAGACAAGACCGTGAACGACAACTATTATCTGCTGACGCTGGCGGCAATCGCAAAGGAAATTCAGCAGCGCGGTTTGCCGCCTGAATGTTCGGTGCGAATTGCGGCAGGCTTACCCCTGACCAGTTTCGGGCGCGACAAGCCGAAGTTCCGGGATTATCTGCTGCGAAGCAGACAGCCTGTGAATTTCAACTTTGAGGGTGTGGAGTACAGCATCACCATCGAGGAAGTTGCTATCTTCCCCCAAGGCTATGCCGCCCTTATGACCGAAACCGGGCTGCTGCAGGACGAGCCGTCCATGCTCCTCATGGATTTGGGCGGCTGGACAGTAGACCTCATGCGCATCGACAACGCCATCCCCGTGGCCGACACAGCGCATAGCCTTGAACTTGGCATGATCCGCTGTGTAGATGACATCCGGGAACAGGTGCGCCGGGAAACCGGGCTGTCACTTACGGATGCCCAAATCGAGAACATGCTGGCGGGCCAGCCCTGTACGGTCAGCGAGACGGTGCGGGACATTGTGAATCGGCAGGGCCGCAAGTACACGGAACATCTGCTGTCGGCCACCATGGAATCGGGCTTCGATCTCCACGCCATCCCCGCCGTGCTGCTGGGCGGCGGCGCACCAGTGGTGAGCCGCCACCTCAGCCCGAAAGACGGCCTTTGTAAGACGATTTTCCTGCTGGACGACAAGGTGAACGCAGTCGGATTCGAGCGCGCGTTGGCCGCCGTGTCGCACCGTCAGAACGAGGCGTGAAACACCCCCAGTATGTTTTCCGCCCGAACCTGGACGATCCGCAGCAGCGGCAGGCGTGGACCATCCTCACGCAAATTCCATCCGGCCAGCGCAAAGCGTTTCTCGTGCAGGCCATCCTTGCCACCGAACAGGATGACAGGCTGGAAAAAATCATCCGCAAGGTCATGCAAGAGGAACTCCGACAGCTTGATCTTGCAGCGGTTGTTCAGCATGAGCCGCCTGCTGAACCTGTCCCGCCTGCCGCAATAGACTTTTTGTCGTCACTTTAAGGGGGTGATTCCCATGCAGTAAGATTTTGTTGGTTCTGGCTGCTTTTGCGAGAAAATCGGATGAATTATCGTTGGTTCTTGTGAATGGCTTTGCCTCAGCCTTTGTGATATGATTGCCTTGCGAACAAAGAAAGGAGCGCAGCCATGAGCAAACTGACCGTAAGCATCCCGGATGACCTGCACCAGAAAATCCGCGAAGAACTGGAAAAACAGGGCATCACCACATCGCAGTTTATCGAGCAAGCCGTAACCAACTTTTTTGAAAATCCGAAAGGAGACACCAACATGGCAACACGCACTTTAGCATTTCAGGTATCCGAGGAACTCTTCCAGCGCGTCAAGGCATACCTTGCCCGCTACGAGGAAATCCACCACCGCAGACTGAGCCAGAAAGAATTCGTCATCGGCCTGATCGAAGCCGAACTGGACGAAGCAGATGAGGAATTTGCAGCCGCAGAAGCCGCTGCCGCAACGGAAAATCTTGAAGTGGAACAGGCTGCGGAAGAACCCGAAAAGGACGACCCAGCAGATGAGGATACCCTGCCTACGGATGAAGATGCGCCGGACGAGAGCGAACCCGAACAGACCGAGGATGACTCCGAACAGGCCGAAGCCTATGAGGAAGAAACCCCGGCGTACAGCGAGGACGCTGCCCAGCCGGAAGAAGCCGAGGATGCTGAACCCGACACCGAAGAAGCTGAAGAAAGCGCGGATGCCACCGACCAACAGGAGGTAGATACACAATACTGAAAATCACATACTTAACCCAAGGGGCAGCCTATAACGGGCTGCCTCTTTTTTCGTTGTATCCTTGATTCAGTTCATCGATATGTTTGCCGGGATTGGCGGCTTCCGAGAGGGGCTGACCCTTGCCGGTGACTTTGTCTGCGTTGGCCACTGCGAGATCGACAAATATGCCGACCGCAGCTACCGTGCCTTATTTGACACCGAGGGAGAGTGGTTCATTGAAGATGCCCGAAAAGCCGACCCCAGCACTATGCCCGACTTTCAGCTGCTCTGCGGCGGATTTCCATGCCAGACTTTCAGCATTGCCGGTTCACGTAAAGGATTCGGAGATCCAAGGGGCACTCTCTTCTTTGAGCTTGCCCGCCTGGCTGAAGCCCGGCACCCTGCATATCTGCTGTTTGAAAACGTACCCGGCCTGCTGTCTCATGACGGCGGGCGGACGTTTGCAACGATCCTCGATACGCTGGACAGATTGGGGTATGGTGTGGAATGGCAATGTCTCAACAGCAAAGATTTTGGCGTCCCGCAATCCCGGAATCGGCTGTACATTATCGGATATCTTGATGCCAGATGTCGAGGAAAGGTATTTCCTTTCACCGAAGCAGCAGGAACAGCTCTTATACAAAAATGCGGCGGCCACCAAGGGGAGCGCGTCTACTCCCCCGAAGGGCTGAGCCGGACCCTTGCTGCCAATCCGGGCGGCTTTGGTGGTAAGACAGGGCTGTATGAGATGCCCATTAAGAACGCCACCCGCACCGGCTACCAGATGGCAGGCATCGGAGACAGCATTGACCTGGGTTATGCCACGGTCAACTCCCGGCGCGGGCGCGTAGGCAAGCAGATTGCCCACACGCTGACGACCAGCTGCCGCCAGGGTACGGTTGAAGTCCGACCTGTGCGGAATCCCATCAAATCTGACCTTAGCCGCAATGCGGCCCGCACCGGCAAGCCCGGTGCGCCCATGAATACCCTGACCACCAAGGACCGCCACGGTGTTCTATGTGAAGGCCGCATCCGCCGCTTAACTCCGCGCGAATGCCTGCGCTTGCAGGGCTGGGCAGATGACCGCATCGATACAGTGCTGGCTATCCAGAGCGACAACCAGGCCTACAAACAGGCTGGGAATGGTGTCACGGTCAACGTCATCGAAGCCATCGGGCGGCGCATTGCCGCTATGGATGCAGAACTGCGGGGTGAACCGTGTGTCCCTTGCACCCAAATCACCTAAACTGCATTTTGCCCGCTGCACCCCGCAGCGGGCTTTTCTTTTTGCAAAAAAGGAGAACAGTATGAAAATGAAACACAAACTAAAACGCGGTCTGGCATTTCTGCTGGCTGGCGGGTTGGTGCTGACGAACCTTGGCACAGCACTGCCCGCCTTTGCCGAGGAAAGCCAAGCTACGCCGGAAACGGCAACCAGCGACAGTGCCGAGACAGAAGAAACTGCCGAAAGTGCCCCTGCCCTTGCACAAATCACAGATAATCTCTATGCCGATTTGCCGGATGCCCCCACCGGCAGCTACCTGGGCAGCATGGGCCTACCTGTGGCAACCGGCGAGACGAAAATCAGCATTTCGGCATGGACCACTGACCTGTATGATGGCGAGGATGCCCACTTGGATGCAGATGCATTTAATAATGAAGAAACGACCATTGCCGTGGGCAAAGCAGAAGATACCGACTATGCCGTAGTCCCGCTGTTGGTGCAGACCGAGTATCCCTCCAATGGCGCGTCTTCGGAAATCGTTCTGCCGGATGAGGTGGAACTTCTCAGCTATACATCCACCGATAACGCGCTTGTTTCAGCAACCGAGGATGAACAGGCCCGCATCCTGCACCAGACCTACACAGAGCAATCTGCGGCAGCCATCGGCTTCTATGTAAATGCCGCTTCCGACTTTACCGCCCAGTTTGTCTACACGGCCCCGGACGGAAGCAGCCTGACAAAATCCATTCATGTGCAGATTCAGGAAGATGCCACGCCCACCCAGCTGTATTCAGACGCAGATGCAGGCATCGCTACCTACGCTTCTACCCCGAACCCGCCGTTTACCACCGGCAAGATCACCAGCATCGCCAAAGAGGGCGGCACCTGGCTGGTGTGGTTCAACGGTATCGAGGCGTACTGTTGCAGCCATGGCCTGAATGGTCAGCCCAACGGCTGCCCGACCTATAATTTTTCCCATGTGTCCCGGCTTGAACCCGGCCAGTATACCCCCGGTAACCACTACGCCAACCAGGTCAACATCTGGGGCGGTCTCGGCCAGTTGAGCCTGGACATGCTGGAGAGCAAACCTGTCGTTATGAGCGCAGATGCTGAGCAGACTGACCTTGTCAGCGAAATCTACGATGACACCCAGCGCTGGATCATTGAGAACTACCCTAACAGCTATGCGGCCCAGACCTATGTTGCCGCCGCTGAAGAAATCGCCAGCGGCGTTTCCACACAGGCTGCCAACAACGGCTACTACACCTACATCTATAACCCGCCCGCAGGCTATGCGTGGCAGGTCATTGCACTGGTCGGCGAGGAGATCACCGGCGAGGTGGAAGGTCCCGACATCCCGGATGTCCCGGAGCCGGAGTATTTCTCGACCCAGTGGAGTGCCCCGCCACAGACCGCCAGCGGCAGTTTGGATCTGTCCTATACCGTGAACACCGACAAGTACCAACTGGAGACCAAGGAAAAGGTAGACGGCGCGGTCATCACCGTAACGCCCAGCCAGACCAGCGGCAGCGTGGACGGCGGCAGCTGGCAGATGGCCCCGGCCGGTGCGCAGACCATTACCACCAGCGGCCATACCCAGGACGATAATTACCACCTGAACGGCGGAGATGGCTCTGCAAAGTGGACCATCCACTACGAGGTCACCAAGACCAGCAGCACTTCACTCAGCGGTCAGGAAGGCCCCTACACCAGCCAGGCTGAAGCCAACGCCGCAGCAGAAGTCGCCAAAAATGCGGCCATCAACCAGCTGAAAAACGAAGCGCAGAACATGGTCAACAACGCCATCAATGCTGCCCGTTCCCAGCTTGCAAACATCACGTTCTCGTATGACGAGACCACCGTTCCGCACGGCTTCGATACTACTCCCGGTGCCCTGGGCAGCCACCAGACCATCACCGTTCCCGCCAACAGCTCCAACGACTATAAGATGGAAAATGACGAATGGTCAGTGAAAATTGCCATCGACAAGATCGACAGCGAGACCAAACAGAGGATTCGCGGAGATACCGAGTTTGCCATTTTCGAGTGGGACACGGTTTTGCAGCGGTATATCCCTACAGGTGGGTATAACCAGTATAAAGTCGAGCGTCAGGCAGATGGCACCTACAAGGTCATCAACCACAGTGACTATGCAAACGGCTCGGATAATGTGTACTTTACCCAGCGCAACGAGGGCCGCTTTGTGGTTGTCGAGCGCCGTGCTCCCAGCGGGTACTATGGCGATTGGACAGATGTAACCAATCCTGGAACCGCTGGTTCTGTTCTCGGCAAGCGGGCCTATGCCATCGAGATCACGAAAAATCTGGACGGCAAGACCGTCTGGTTGGGCAATGCCGACTACAACGCCGACATTGGCACAGCCGATAATGGCGGCACCCTCATTGACACCGGCGAGGGTGTAGTCACGATTACCTTTGGTGACCGCGAGACCGACAAGACTTACGCCACCGACCCTACCGGCATCGCCAATAATGAAGATTCCTACACAATGCACGCCAATTCCGATGAGTTCCAGAACGACCGTGTCCTTGGCAGCATTGTGCTGGACAAGGTCGATCTGGATGCCGCCCGGTACCTGGCGGCAGGCAGCAACGGCGATACCACGCTCGAAGGGGCCGTGTACGATCTGTACGCTGCCGAGAACATCGAACACCCGGATGGTATTTCCGGCATCGTGGACTACAGCAAAATCACGGATGCCAGCGGTCAGCCCATCTGGCATACCACCGTCCTCACCAACGGCGGCTGGGATACTGACTATCTGCCGATTCTCCAAAAGGACCGCCTTGTTGCATCCGCCCAAATCAAGGACGGCAAACTTGCATTTGCGAACCTTTACATGGGCCGCTACTACCTGGTCGAACGTGCCACCGGGCTGGTGCTGCCCATTGATGGCAACGGCAAACTGTACACCACCGGCAAGTATCCGCTCCTTAATAAAAAGCTGGAGCGCACCGGCCAGTATGCCGATCTTGCCACCAAAAACGGCGAATACAATGAATACATCTATAAAAATCAGTATTCTGCCGTGTCTGAAAGCCGCCGTCTGGACGGCAGCAAAGCCTGGGATGGCTACTATCTGTCCTACGCCAAAGGCTACCTCTGCGATGAAGTCAACCATTATAAAATCTTATCCTACGCGGACGAGTCCACCTACAACATCCAAACCGAACAGGAAAGTCAGGACGAAGTGCTGAAATCCGGCTTTTCCCTGAACAAGCTGGTCTCCACCACCGGCCAGCCTGCCCCTGCGCTGAAGCTGGAGGGCGCGGGCTTTACGGTCTACCGCATCTCCAAGCTGAGCAAGGCAGCCCAATTCAAGCAGAACTCGGACGGCAGCTACGATGCCGCCAGTATCCTGGCCGCCTACCGCAAGGACAACTACGATAACACCACCCTCAAGTACGATTTCACCCAAGAGGGCCAGGCCATCGCCAATATGTTCGAGAGCGACACCGATGCGGTCAGCGCATACAATAAGACCCTGACCGCAGACGGCGACTACGCCAACGGCAAAGGCAACGGCTGGGTCCCCACCGACCGGGCCACAGAATACAGGCTGGGAGAAATGTTCACCAACGATGAGGGCATCTTCCGCGTGGAGAGCCTGCCCTATGGCCAATACCTTGTTGTAGAAACCACCATCCCGAAGGATGTGTTCCAGTGCGACCCGTTCATCGTAACGGTGGATGCCAACAGCCCGCAAAGCCGCTTTACTGTCCCCGCAGGCAGCGTCACCACCGCTACCAACAACTACATGACATTTAATATTCTGGATGAAGAACTGGAAGGTTATCTGCAGCTTATCAAAACCGACCTCGAAACCGGCAAAGCTGTCAAGATCGCCAATACAGCCTTTGCGCTGTACAAGCTGGACGAGAATGGAAGCAAAACCCGCATTTCCATGATCGACCCCGCCAGCGGCAGCGCCACCAAGAAAACGGATGTGTTCTACACGGACGCGGACGGCCTTATGAAAACGCCCGAAAAGCTGCCCCTGGGCCGCTATCTCATCGAGGAATTGCAGGGACCGGAGGGCTACTACAACGACCCCGCCTACTCGGTGGATTTTGAAATCAAGAGCGACCGTGTCTGGCAAGTGGTCGGCAACGCCACGGATGACATGGACGAGTACATTGTCACCGAAAAATACTGCAACAAGGAAACTCTCGGCCAGCTCACGATTCGCAAGCTGGGCAATGTCCTGACAGACTACCAAAACGGTCAGTTCATCTACACCCAGGACACCCTTGCAGGCGCGGTGTACGAGATCCACGCGGACGGCGACGTTGCAACGCCCGACCGTCAGGGCACCTACTGGTACAAGGACGGCGACCTTGTGGCAACTGTCACCACCGGCGAAGATGGCCAGGTGGATGAGGTGAAATTCAGCCCCACCAGAACACCCGCAACGTACGACTTCCTTACGGTCAGCCATGACGGTACTAAAGGCGAGGTCACGGTGACTCTCCCCCTGGGCAAGTACACCATTACCGAAGTACAGGCCCCGTATGGCTTTGTGCTGACCCAGCAGAGCTACACGGTAGAATTTGGCTGGGATAACCAGAAAAATGATATTGTGTTGTCGAAAACCATTGTCAGCCATGAGCAGGACGGTGACAAGGAATGTTCCTACAGCATCGTCAACGTCAAGGATGCTTCGGATGCCCATAAAGATGGGCAGATCCTTGTGTTCGAGAACGCCCGTGTACTGCCTGTACCCGAAAAGCCCGGCGACAAGGTTGGAAAGATTGGCGTTGGTGTTTATAAAAAAGACCGTGAAGCGCTGATTTATCTGCCGGGTGCGGTGTATGAGCTGTACACAGTAGATGACATCTACGCGGCAGACGGCACGAAGCTGGTAGATGCCGGGAGCAAACTGGCCACCAGTAGCTCCACCGATGAAAACGGCTTCACCTGGTTTGATGTGGATGTGCCGATTCGCGGTGAATACTACCTTGACCCGGCAGGGCCGCGCAGTACCAGCCGCGAGAACAGCGGCCGCTACCAAATCGTAGAGATCACGGCCCCGGCAGGCTATTTGCTGGACGACACGCCCATTGATGTTACTTTCATCTACGAGGGTCAGCAAGTTACCTGGCAAGTGGTTGCTGGAACCGCCACGAACCTGCGCACTACGGTGGATATTTCCAAACAGGACATCACTAACGGACAGGAACTGCCCGGTGCCCAGCTGGAAATCACGGATGCCGAGGGCAACGTGGTGGCAGGCTGGACTTCCGCCAAAACGCCCCATACCGTGCGAGGGCTGGAACTCGAAAAGGAATACACCCTGACCGAGCGCCGCGCACCGGACACCTACGCCGAAGCCGAAAGCATTACGTTTAAGCTGGTGCAGAACAGCAGTGAGCAGACCAACGCTGTGTTTGTAAAATCCGGCGACACTTGGGAGAAACTGGACGATAGCACTGTAGTTATGCAGGATGCCCCGGCGCTGGACATCGACAAGACCGATGTCAGCGGCAATCTGCTGCCCGGTGCCACCCTGACTATCCGCGCCGAAGATGGCACGGTCGTTGATACCTGGGTGACGGATTACAAGACCCACCGTGTTCCGATTTCTGACGAAGCAATTAAATTGTCGGATGAAGAAAACGAAAACGTCTACACCCTGACTGAAGATGCCGCGCCTGATGGCTTCGTGATTGCCAGCTCGGTGCAGTTCAAGATTGTGTCTGAAAATGATGGTATTTTGTTGTATGTACGCGAAAAATTGGATGGCGAATGGATCCGTGTAGACAAGCGCCTTATTACCATGATTGACAAAGCCAAGCCCACCCCTACGCCGACCCCGACCCCCGGCCCCACGCCGAATCCTACCCCGGAAACGCCCAAACTCACACCGCAGCCGACTCCTGTGCCCGCGCCAACTCCTACACCCACGATTCCCAAAACGCAGGATGGTTTTCCGTTGCTGGCAATCGCCATTACGGCGCTGGCTTCCGCAGCCGGTATTGTGTTCATTATGGTTAAACGCCGCAATCCCAATATCCTTGTCGATTTGGACGAGGATACCCAAGACGAGGAAAACGAAGAATGAAAGTCCTGATCGTTGAGCCGGGCAAGTATCCCCGCGAAGCTGACATCGAGCACACCTTACAGGCTGAGCAGAAGATCGTGGGTGGCACGATCGAAGCAGTCTATCCCTGGCGGGACCGGGCCTGCATCGTCTGCAACGATGACGGCATCGCCCTGGGCCTGCCGCTGAACCGCATGCTGGGCGACTACGATGTCATCCACGGCACGTTCTTCATCTGCGGCCTGAGCCACGAGGATTTTGCTGACCTCACACCCCAGCAGATTAAGCATTATGAGGAACTTTACCACGACCCGCAAGTGTTCTTTATGATTGGCAACACCCTCTGCGTAGACCACGTCACGCCAGAAGAATATGACCGTTTGATGGAAAAGCAACTGGACTCATTTCATCCACCCAAGGAGATACACGAAAGATGAATCAGAAAAAAACACTGCTGCCTTTTCATGGCAACTATTTTGACACCAATGTGACCCTGCGCATTGATTCCTATGTGCAGGGCCACGGCCTGTATATCGGGTTGGACGAAGAAGATGGCTCCCCCTTTGCAGATTTGACGGTAAATCTGCCGGACAGCCAGCTGAAACAAGGTCAGGCTTATATCAATCACGAAATGAGCGAAGATTTTCTTCGTTTCATTGAGCAGAAGCACCTGGGAACCGTCCTGCCGCGGCTCGGATTTTCCGGGTATTGCAGCTACAAGGCCGTTGACTTTGATTTGGACCGGCTTGCGGAACTTGACCCGGATGGGATGAGTGCCGTGAAAAAGCTCTGGGATCAACAGGCAAGACAGAAAACTACATCACAAGAAAAAGAACGATAATAGGAGAAAGCAACATGGAACGAACGAATGAATATGCGCAGAAGGACCTGACCCCACGCTTTTACACCGCCGAAGCCGTCCTGCGCGGCCACCCGGACAAGCTGTGTGACCTTATTGCCGACACCGTCCTGGACGAATGTCTGCGATATGACCCCGCCAGCCGTGTGGCCTGCGAGGTCATGGCGACCCGTGGGCACATCATCGTGGCGGGTGAAATCACCACCACCGCCATGCCGGATGTGTTCAACATTGCCCGCGACACCCTGCGGGATGTGGGCTATGACCCCAAGGCATACCAGATCGACAGCTTTATCCACGAGCAAAGTCCCGACATTGCCGGGGCAGTCGAGCCAGAACTGGAAGAAGATGAGGACGATGACACCCTCGGTGCTGGCGATCAGGGCGTTATGGTGGGCTATGCCTGTGATGAAACGCCCGAATATATGCCCATGGCGGTAGTGGCGGCCCAGCACCTTGCCGCGCTGCTGGAAGTCCTGCGCCTGACGGATGCATTCCCGGATATCGGCCCGGATGGCAAAGTCCAGGTCACCATGGAGTATGTGGGTGACATTCCTGCTCGTATCACCAAGGTGGTGGTGTCTGTGCAGCACAGCCCGGAAACCTGTCTGGAAGATCTGCGGGACATGCTGCGAGAAAAACTGTTCCCGCTGGCGTTCAAGGGCATGCCTGCGGACAACGTGGAACTTCTGCTGAATCCCAGCGGCCGTTTTATTCAGGGCGGTCCAGATGCCGACACCGGCCTGACCGGGCGCAAGCTCATGGTGGACACCTACGGCCCGTTTGTGCCCCACGGCGGCGGTGCATTCAGCGGCAAAGACCCCAGCAAGGTGGACCGCAGTGGCGCTTACATGGCACGGTTTATCGCCAAAAACCTTGTGGCGGCCCGCATTGCCCAGCGCTGCCAGGTCACACTGGCGTATGCCATCGGTCAGGCCGAGCCAGTTATGGTGTCGGTGGACACGTTCGGCACCTGCAAAGTGTGCGAAGATGACTGTCTCGCCATGGCGGTGCGGTTGTCTTTTGATCTGACCCCTGCGGGCATCATCAAACAGCTGAATCTACTGAACCCCATTTACGCCCGCACGGCTACCGGCGGGCACTTCGGCCGCGAAGCATTCCCGTGGGAGACCATCGAATCCATGAGCGAGTTTACGGCCTGCATCGAGTAATTGCCGAAGGTCAGCAAAGAACAGATCGCGGCCGCCAAACGGATGACGGCCATTGAGTTTTTGCGCCGTTACCGCCCCGGCGCGCTGGAGAAAAGCAGCGCCCGCGGCGAATACCAGTTGGTGGCGCATGACAGCTTCAAGATCAATGGCGAGTCCAGTGTCTGGCATTGGAAAAGCCGAAACATCGGTGGAAGGTCTGCACTGAATTATCTTATCTACGTTGAGAATGTCAGCTTCGTAGAAGCCGTGCAGATGCTGTGCGGAGAAAGCCCAACTTACATCCCGGTGGAGCATGAACAGGTCGAGAAAAAGCGCCTGCCGTTTAAGCTGCCGCCGAAAGCCGCGGACAACAGCCGCGTCACCCGGTATCTGCTGGGGCGTGGCGTTTCGCTGCCGGTCATCCAGTATTGCCTGGATTTAAAAATCCTGTATGAAAGCGCAGGCTACCACAACTGTGTGTTCCTGGGGTTGGATGAACAGGGCGTGCCGCAGTATGCCGCCCTGCGTGGGGTCTACGATTACGGCAAGACGTTCAAAATCGAGCAAGCAGGCAGTGACAAGCGCTGTGGGTTCTGCATCCCACCGGATGGAGAAAGCCGCACCGTAGCGGTGTTTGAAGCCGCTATCGATGCCATGGCAGAAATGACGCTGTGTGGTGGAAAAGCGGACAAGTACCGACTGTCTCTGGGCGGTATTTCCGCTACCGAGAAAGAACCGCTGGCATTGCAGGAATTTCTGCGCCGCCACCCCGAAGTGACGACCATAGAGCTGCGGCTGGATAACGACTCCCGCGGCCGCATGGCCAGCGAGTGCATCCAGAAAGTGTACGCCAAGCGCTACAATCTGCTGGACCTGCCGCCGGAAATCGTGAATGGAGATTATGCAGATATGGCAAAAAACAAACTGATGGCAAGGATCGCCGCAGAACGTGCGGCAGTCTGCCGATAGAGAGAAATCACAATGAAAGCAAGAAATCGTTCGCCCCCTCGTGGGGCTTTTAGGAGGTGCCGCAATGGCTGTGTTTCGTATCCAAAAGACGGGCAATTACACGATCATGTCCAATCATCACTTAAACAACAAGGCCCTGTCGCTTAAGGCGAAGGGCCTTTTATCTTTGATGCTGTCCCTGCCGGACAGCTGGGATTATACCACCAGAGGTCTCGCGTCCATCTGCAAAGAGGGCGTGGACGGCATCTGTGCCACGGTGCGGGAACTGGAAGCGGCCGGGTATATCGTCCGCCGCCGTGTCCGCGATGCAAGCGGCAAGGTGCGTGGCATGGAATATACCGTGTTCGAGCAGCCTCAGGAACCTGAACGGGAAACCCCCGTCCTGGATGAGTCTGCACCGGAAAAACCTGAACGGGAAAAGCCTGTACAGGTAAAGCCGGATACGGCAAAACCTGCACAGGAAAATCCCGCACAATTAAATACTAAAGAAAGCAATAACGAAAAGAACAATAACGTATCGAATCAAATCAGCGCAGTTGACCAGCGGGCGCAGTGCCGTGCCCGGCTGCTTGAAAATATCGAGTACGATATTCTCGTACAAAACAACCCGATGGATACGATGCGATTGGATGAGTTGGTGGAATTGATGGTGGACACTGTTTGTTCCAGACGGGCCGCGATCCGCATCTCCGGCGAGGATATGCCCACTGACGTTGTACGCGCAAGGCTTTTGGGGCTGGAAGCTCCACACATCCAGTATGTTCTGGATTGCCTGAAGGACAACCCACCCCGCATCCGAAACATCAAGCAATACTTATTGGCGGCGCTTTACAATGCGCCCTTGACGATCGAAAACTATTACGCCGCACAGATCGACCATGACCTGTGCGGCGGAAAACGAGGTAACATGTATGCAGATTAAATTTTATTCTACTTTGACCGCAGATTTCTTCCCCAATGACCCCACGGACCTTGGCGACAGCTACAATGAATTCGAGGGCATCCCTTACACCGGCGAGGAACTGACCGGCTACCGGGATATTATCCGCAAAGCCATCCAAGAGGATGTGAAGGATTTCAACGGCGACCTGATGCAGTATTACCACGAGGATGATTCCCTCCGCAGCAAGGTGATTCGAGCTGTTCCCTGCGTGGATGAGGTGAACGGCGAACTGGTCGGCTCCCTTTGCGTGGACACGAATGCGGAATTGACCGCCGAGGAGCAGGCCAAACTTTGCGACTACATCTCCGGCCAGTACAGCGATGGCTGGGGCGAGGGCTTCGAACAGCGCGAGGTTGATGTTGGAGATGGTCAATTGGCCGTTCATTTCTGGCAGCCCATCGGTTTTGAACTGAAACGGGATGTGCCGGAGCCTGAAAAAGCGCCGAACCGCCCCAAAATGCAGCTGGCCGGTCAGGACGGCAATATCTTCTCCATCATGGGCCGCGCATCCCGATTGCTGAGCGACAGCGGGCAGGCCGATAAGGCGAAAGAAATGCGCAGCCGCGTCATGGATTGCCTGAGCTATGAGGCCGCTCTCAAGGTCGTTTCCGAGTATGTGGAAACCGAACTGTCTTCCATCATGCCCACCAAAGAACCCGTCAAGCGTGGCCGTGACAATGTTAGATGATCAGTACGAAAACACCGAATACTCGTCTGGTCATGAAAATCTATTCAACCCTTGCGGCTGAATTTTTAGGGTTTGAGCCGGGAATAGACCCCGACTTCAGTGACCTGATCATTCAGCATATCGACAGCGATGGGTTGAAACGCTATGCCAGTGAAATCAAAGCTGCTGTTGATGCCGAGACACGAGAAGGCCGCTTTAATTTTATGTCCGCCTATCCATTCATTGACTCTCTAAGCAGCAAAGTCAGGTACGCCACACCTACCGTAGAGGAACAGAACGGCCATCTCTATGGCTGCTTGAACGTCTATCTTGACGAACCGCTGAATGCAGACGAGCGGCAGATGTTGCTCACTTATACACAGCAGCAATATCAATCCGATTGGGGCAGAGATATTGCCGAGCAGGAAATCGAGGTGGAGGACGGTACCCTGCATCTTCATTTTGGTTCCGATGTGGATCTGAATGTCGAACTCGGATTTGTTTCGATTGTCACCAAAGAAAATCTTATCGAGAGGGATGATGCTATGGAGCAGAAAAAATATGAGATTACCGACATTTCCCACCCCAGCAACCCGAAGTGGCACCGCATCCGCTCACTGGTCGATTTGTGTGACGACGTGGTAAAAGGCACGCTCGGCGGCTACGTGGAAAGCTATGAAAATCTTTCGCAAGAGGGAGATTCATGGGTTGGTATGGATGCCGTTGCGTGTGAGGATGCCTATGTTTCCGATGATGCGATTCTTACTGATTGCGCCATCGCAAAGGGTAGCAGCTATATCGGGAAAAATGCGTTGGTTGCAGGACACGCGGTTGTGCAGGACTATGCCAACATTACTGCCGGGTTGATTACGGATACAGCCTGTGTCTGTGGTTATGCAACAATTTGGAGCGAAGAACAACGACTTTGCGCACCCGTGATTCGTGGCAATGCCCGTATTTATGGCGGGATTTCCGGCAATGTGATTTGCCGGGGCAATGCACTGATTCTACCCGGCACAAGTCTTGTCAACCGGACGAACGATTGCTTTATTTTTGAAGATGACCGCGTCAGCGTTGAACTTGCCGAACATAAGCCACCCACGAAAGAAACCAGAGCTCATGATTTTCAACGATAAGAAAGGAAGATGCCTTTGACGAACACCCCGAATAAGCTCAACATTCTAAAACCCGACTTCGAGATGCCCGAACACTGCGGCGGCGACCGCTGGGCGATTCTGCACGGAGACTCCTTGCAGATCGTTCGGCAGTTTGAGCCGCACAGCTTTGATGCCATTATCACTGACCCGCCCTATGCCAGCGGCGGAGCCAACCAGAATACGAAGAACCGTACCACCAGCGAGAAGTACAGCAGTGTTCGCGGGGACCGCGCCCTGCCGGACTTTGATTCTGACCAGATGGACCAGCTGAGCTGGATGTTCTGGACAGCTTCGTGGCTGCAAGAAGCCCGCCGTGCCGCCAAGCCCGGTGCGCCGGTCTGCGTGTTCATCGATTGGCGGCAGCTCCCCAGCATGATCCTGGCCCTGCAATGGGCAGGCTGGACCTGGCGGGGCATTGTGGATTGGGACAAGGTTTCCAGCCGCCCGCAGAAGGGCCGTTTCCGCCAGCAAGTGGAATATGTGGTCTGGGGCTCCAACGGCAAAATGCCGGTGGACAGAAATGCTGGTTGTTTGCCGGGCGTGTATCGTTACCCCAACGCGCAGAACCGCATCCATGTCACTGAGAAGCCGTTGCAGCTCATGCGTGATCTCGTGCAGATCTGCGAACCGGGCGGGCGCATCCTCGACCCCTTTGCCGGGGCTGGCACCACTGTGCTGGCCGCTGCGATGGAAGGCTATGAGGCGGTCGGCATTGAAATGTCGGATACCTACTTCCAGCGCAGCACCGAACGACTGAAAACGGCCCTCGTAGAGAGCTAAACTGACAAAAGTATACTGTTCTGATTCACTGAAAAATGTAGACTCGTAAAAGTGAATCAGTTCAGTATACTTTTCTATTTTAAGAAAGGAATTTACCACTATGAAACGACCTTGGGCTTTTATCTGCGCCAGCGAAGGCGCAACTGCCAAGCATCTTCGCAATTATTGCCGGGAGGTGTACCTTTTGGGCTATCTGCCCATCTGCCCCAAATTGCAGGATGGCCAGTATTTGATGCTGGAAGACCCCATCGAGCGCAGCGAATACGCTGCCATTGTGCGGGATAAGCTGCTGCGCTGCCCGATGCTGGTGGTTTGCAGCCGGAATCAGGACGCGACTACCAACGCGCAAATCGGTTTAGCGCAGAAATATAACCGCATCGTTACGACTTTGGATGGTTTGAAAAAAGCCGTTTCTGAGGGTGACGACCTTGCATCATGAACCGTTTTGATGGGGTGCCGTGTTTTGCAAGCATAGCGTTTGGATATCCAAACGCACCCTTGGGGAATACCCCAAACCCCCAGTTACAGAATCGAGGTAGAAAATGCCATATCCTTATCCGACTTTGCACATTCCGTTTCAGCCCTACGATAAAAACATGACCGACTTGCAGGAGACAAAAGAGTCGGGCACTGTGTACCCGTTTGTGGTGGACACAGCCATTTTCCTTCAGGCAGATGACTACCGCATGTTCTGGCACGAAGATAACCCGGACTATCCCTTTATGCGGGAACTGCCGGAGAACTGCCTTGACTCCAAAACGGGAAAACTGCATTGCACAATCATCCTGGACATCCATGACCCAAGCTGCATCCTGCTCAGCAAGATGAACGGGAAATATTATGCGGCTTCGCATGACAATTTTAAGCAGATCGATTTTGCCAGTTTGGCATGGCGGTGCGTGAGCCTGAGCACAAAACTGCCCGCCCAAAAATCCCATGACCGGGAGCGCTGATGCCCCGCAGGCGGGATCATGTTATCGCGCTGCGCCTTAACGACCGGGAATATCGTCATCTGTGCCAACAGGTAGCACTCAGCGGCCTGCCGCGTGAAGAATATCTGCGCAGCCTTATTCTGGGAAAAACGATTCGTCCTCTCCCCTGTTCTCATCATGAGGAATTGGTGCGCAAGGTGGCTGGCCTTTGCAACAACGCGAACCAGCTGGCACACCGTGCCAACAGCACCGGCGTGGCCGGGCAGCAAAGCGTGGATGAGATGACCCGCATCGCCAGAGAAGTCTGGCGTGAGGTAAAAGAGAACTGGTAAAGGAGCCATTATGAGACATGGCCTATACATCCATTATCCCCGTCCACCGCCTTGACCGGGCGGTGGATTATGTTATGAATAAAGAAAAGACAACGGCAGTATCTTTGCAGGATGCCATCGACTACGCAGCCAACCGCGACAAAACCGAGAAATCCTGCTTCGAGAGTTCTTTCGCCTGCACGTTGGAAACTGCTTTTGCCGATATGCGCCAGACAAAAGAACGCTGGCACAAGCTGGGTGGTGTGCAGGGATATCATCTGGTACAAAGTTTTGCTGCCGGAGAGGTCACGCCGGAACTGGCGCACCAGATTGCACAAGAGTTGGCAGAACGTGTGCTGGGCGGGCGGTATGAATATGTTATCGGCACGCACCTGAACACCGGGCATATCCACTCCCACATTGTCTGGAATTCGGTCAGCCGGATTGACGGCAAGAAATATCACAGCAACGGCAAAACCTATGTGACGCAGATCCGTGCTGTGTCGGATGAACTGTGCCGAAAATATAAGCTGTCTGTCATAGACACCGAAAAGTCGAATGCCACTGCCAAGCCTTACGCCGAATGGCTGGCGGAGAAAAACGGCCAGCCAACCTGGCGCACCGCCATCCGCCAGGATGTGGACGATGCCATCCAGCAAAGCCTTACCTGGCGGCAGTTCCTTACTGTGCTGGCAAGGAAAGGCTACGAAGTCCGCATGGGGCGCAAGTACCCGGTGCTGCGCCCGCCCGGCAAAGAACGGTTTGTTCGCTTCAAAACCCTGGGCGCACGGTATACCCCCGAAGCGATTCAGACCCGCATCCTGTATCCGCAAACGCACCGCCCGTATGTACGCAAGCCGCCAACTGTTCAACGCGGTCGGCTGCGCAGCAATCCCAAACCGCACCGCAAGCTGACCGGCCTGCGGGCACAGTATTACCGCTATCTGTATGAGTTGGGAGCCTTGCCCCGGAAGCCCCGCTATCCCAGTTATGCCGTGCGGCAGGATGCTCGCAAGCTAGACCAGCGCATCCGGCAGATGGAGTTTCTATCCCGAAATGGCATTGATACGCTGGCACAGCTCGAAGCCTACCAGCAGGATCTGCAAACAAAAATTGGGCAGCTGCTTACAAAACGTAAGCAACTGCCCAAAACTGCTGAAGCGGATGCACAGCGGGAGCAGATAAGCAACGCTCTCCGGCAGCTCCGCCGCGAGGAACATCTTTGCCGAAAAATCGCAGAACATTCTATCGAGGTACAGCAACACCTCACCGAAGCCCGCCGCGACCGCGCCGAACAGCAGCAACGTGAACAGGAGCGTGAACGTGGCCATCGCCCAGTCATTGATTTAACTTTATGATTTTGAAAGGAGAGAGGTCCATGAAGTACCCCAACAAAGAATACATCGAACACTTGCGCCAAAAGTACCCGCTCGGCACACGACTGCAACTTGGCTGCATGGAAGATGAGATGGCTGTGCCACCTGGCTCTATGGGCACTGTGGAATTTGTCGATGATGCCGGACAAATCCATGTGCAGTGGGATTGCGGGCGCAGCCTTGCGCTTATCCCCGGCGTGGATTCGTTCAGCCGATTGCCCGAACCCAAAGAAAAGGCCGGTGATGCCAGATGAATTACGGCTCCGAACCCGCAGACCAGGTCGTTCGCTACTCACTGGAGGGCGCAGAATTTGCTTTGCGCATCTCCGGCATGGCGGCCAAAAACTTTGTCATCTTCGCCCAGGCGGTGCTGCACGACAGCAAAAAGACTCACGGCCGGACCAAGCTCATCCGCCTTTTGCGAGAGCAGAAACCGCTGAAATTCTTCACGGTGGACAAGTACGATATGCACGCCTTTGCCCGTGCGGCAAAATCCCATGGCCTGTTGTTTTGCCCGATCCGTGACCGCACCGACCCGGAGCATATCGAGATTGCTATTTTAGAGGAAGATTCCTCCAAAGCCAACCGCATCATCGACAAGCTGCAACTGGATACCGTGGACACCGGCACGGCAGAACTGTTGGAAGATTTGCAGCAGGAACGAGCAGAAAATGCCCCGGAGATCGAGCGCGTCCAGACCGAGACCGGTGCGGTGGATTTTGAAGTTGGAGAGGGAGAAGAACTATTCAACATGGGTTTTCCGCAGGGCTCGGAGCAGGAAGAACTTCTGTCCGGGCCTTCCTCCGACAGCAGCAAGTCTTTGCCAAACTCGCCCTCGCCGCACGCCGATCAGCTTCGGGCGAAGGGTGAGCGCCCCAGCGTCCGCAAGGAATTGGCGGACATTACTGCTTACCTGAAAACCAAAACAGATGGCCAGCAGGTTCGCCTGCCGAAGATGCCTGTCAAAATCAATCGAAAGGATAAGGTGCTGTAAATGGATTTGAACAAATACATCAATAAGGCCGCACCGCCGGAGCCGCAGTATTCCAAGGAAGAATACGCAGCCATAAAGAAAGCCGAGCGCGATGCCGTTTGGGCGCAGGTGGATGCCCGCATGGGTGAAGTGTTGGCAGATGGCTCGGCTTTGCAAGGTTTCCTCTCCTTTATGTCGCAATGCCGCAGCTCGCTGCCAAACCAACTTTTGCTGTCCAGCCAGAAGGCTGACATCACGGATGCCCGCACATTCCAGCAGTGGAAGGACGCCGGGCGGCATATCCGCACAGGCGAGGAAGGCTATACCGCAATTGTGGGACAGGTGTACGAAAATAATGGCCGCAAGACATCCGGGTATAACATTGGCAAGGTGTTTGATGTTACGCAGACACGCGGCAGACCTGTGCCTCCGCCGGTCCATTATGAAGTGGAAGAACTGATTGCCGCCGCTATCGAGAGTAGCCCGGTGCCAATTCAGATCTCCGACAGCTTGCTGGATGGTATCCAAGCGCAATATGTTCCCAAAGCGAGAACTATCTACGTCCGCAATGGCATGGATGCGGGAACAACGCTGTGTGCCATTATCCGGGAATGTGCACAGGCTGACTTCCACAAAGACTATACCTATAACCGCCAAGCCTACGCCGCGCCCAGCTACTGCGCCGCTTACATGGTTGCGCACCGATATGGTCTGGATACTGCCGCATTCAACTTTGACCGCGTGGTTGCACTGTACGGAAAGTTGAATGCCGAACAGCAGAGAGGATTTTTGTCCGATGTGAACGCCGTTGGCGGCGGGCTCTTGCGGCGGCTGGATCGCACATTGTCCGCACAGACCCGCGAAGCGCCAGCCGCGGAATATGACGTTGCCGTTCCCGCCAAAAAGCAAACCCGTCAGCAGGAGCGCGGCTGATTGTTTTCCGTTTGTTTTCAATTGCCAGATAGCTATTGGGCCGCTCGTGTGGTATGTTGGCAGTAGGAGGTGCAAAAAGCAATGACAGAACGTAAAGTAAAACTCGACCGTGCAAATAAAAGTATCCTGCTTCGAGCACTTGGCGCTGTTTACTACCACCAGCGCGCGGGCGGCGGCAGCACCGATGCCACCAGCCAGCTCATCCTGCGGGTCAATGATCTGCCCGCAGGCGGTAAGCTGACGCTGACCGCCGCCGAGTACCAGCTGGCGAAAACCGCCCTCAACCAACTGCGCACTCAGCGGTTGAACGAGGGCGGGTACACCGATGCCGTGGATGATACACTAACCAGATTACTCCACGCGCACACGCTGCTGTTTAGGTGGTGATACTATGGCATTCGTTAAACCGTGGACAAAAGAACAGGCACTGCAAGCACTTGCTGATTTTGTCGAAAGAACACATCGTTACCCGCTGGCGCGCGAGGCAAACAGTTCTAATGAATTGCCGACGCGAAAGAGTTTTGAGGCTGCCGTTGGTATGAGTTATAACGATTATGGCTGGAAATATTATTCCGATCTTATGGAAAAAAATCAACTCAATCACAAGTCCTCGTCCGTCCTGTCTCGCCAAATCTTACGCGAGGGAGATTTTTATGGGATGCTGCTTGCCGTCCAGCACTTTTACTTGGAGCATGGCCGTATGCCGGAACAGGCAGAATATACCTCTGAAAACGGTTTGCCAAGTTATGCGATTTTTACGCACTATGCGCTGGATGCATTTACAACCGATATCGAAAAAGGCCTGAAATCGTCAATGCAGAGCCGCTCCAAAGCGAAGCAACGCGGCGATGCAAGATAAAGGAGGACTATGACAGAGAGCGAACATCTATTAAAAATCAAGCAGCTTGCATCTATGAAAGAACTGCCCATCCTCGACGAAGCGGCGCTTTTGGAGTTCCGACTCAGTAAAAGTGACCCGCTGGAAATCGAAGAAGAATACATCAATGTCTATATTCCCGTCACGTTCGACGCCGACAAGGCGTTCGGGCTGGATGTCTGCCAAGACACCAACGATGACAACATTGATCTGTATGCAGAATGGCGCATCGGTGAGGTGGATTCGCTGGCAATGTATGTGACATACAGGAATAACTCTACCGTGGACGGTGATTTTTATTTCCGTGTGCCGCTGGACGAGCGCCAGCAGCAGCGCATCCATGCTCGGCTGGAGGAACAGTGTCGTGCAGTTTACGGCCAGTCCATTGCAGAATTGTATGGGGCAGACATTTCCATGACCTTGGATGAGTTCTGGGCAGTCATTGACCGCGCCAATGCCGAAGCCGACAGGTTCGATTCGACATCGGTGCGGAACAACCTGTACAGGCAGCTTATCAAGCTGACACCGCAGAAAATGCTGGGCTTCGACTGCATCTGGCAGGAGTACCGCAGCTTGACCAAAAGCCCTATGTTGTACGGTGCGGCAGCAATCATCAACGGCGGTGTTTCGGATGACCGATTCGATTATTTCAAAAACTGGCTGATTTTGCAGGGGCGCGACGTTTACCACAAGGCAGTGGCCGACCCTGATACACTCGCTGACATCCCGATTCCGTTTGAGGATGCCGAATGGGAAGATTGCGGGTATGTTGCCGGCCACGCCTATGACGGCCAGCAGTTTCGCATCTATCTGGAAACATCCGGCGCTGAAAAGGAACTGAACCGCAAATATCCCGACATCCTGAACCGTATGCCGAACTCGCTGGATGAGTGGGTCATGTGGACGCTGTTCCTTGCCCCCAGCGAGGAAAATAAAGAGAATAATTTTGACATCTATATGTTCAGTCTGGAGATGGAGCATTACCTCAAAGTCAGCGGATTAGAATATAGCTACGACAAATTCTACCAAGAGAATATCCCGAACAAGTGTGCATGGGCGCGCTTGCGGGGAAAGATTCTGGCAGAACTGCCGCGTCAGCCGCAGGATTTTGCAAAGTTGGATATCACCACGTCGTTCCCGAAGCTATGGCAGAAGCGGCAGCGGTGGGAGCAAAAAATCGCTCCGCCCAACCGTTATCGCGGCGAGGAAAGGTAAACCGCCACGCCGGGAAGAAAGAACCCTTGGTGGGTCTGGCTGCTGCCGCTGCCACTTGTGTGGTGGGCGGCGCTGGCGGTAGCTTGCCGCTGGCAGCCAGGCATGAAAATAACGGCTTTGCTGGATGCGCTGAACAGCGCACTGGCAGAGCCGTTTGTGTTGGCGTGGAGCCGAGACAGCCCGCGCTTTTTGCTGGTGTTTACGGTAATTTATGCGGTAGTGGTTATCGTGGCCGTGACCGATCAGAAGAACACCCGCCCCGGTGCGGAGCATGGCTCGGCGGCTTGGGGCGACGTGTTTCGGCTGAATAAGTTTTACATGGACCGGAGCGGGCCGAATCTGCTGTTGACCCAGCATTTTCATATTGGCATAGATGGCTACAAGCACAAACATAACACCAACATTCTCATTGTTGGTGGTTCCGGCGCAGGCAAGACGCGCACTTATGGTGTGCCGAATGTGCTGGAGTGCGCCTGCTCTATGGTCATTACGGACCCCAAAGGAGAAATTTTGCGAAAGACGGGAAATCTGCTGAAAGCCAAAGGGTATGAGGTGATTGTGTTTGACCTTATCAACCCTACAACATCCTTTTGCTATAACCCCTTTGTTTATGTGCAGGATGATAAAGACGTGCTTTCCCTAATCAGCAATTTGATTGAAAATACAACGCCATCTCATTCAAAGAGCTCAGACCCCTTCTGGGAGAAGTCTGAAACCGCCCTGCTGCAAGCCCTCATGCTGTACCTACTCCATGAGGCCCCACCCGAAGAACAAAACTTCTCGATGGTGATGGAGATGATCGCCGCGGCCGAAGTCCACGAGGACGATGACAATTACCAATCCCCGCTGGACATCCTGTTCGAGCGCTTGGAGATGCGCGAACCCGACAGCATCGCTTGTAAGCAGTACCGCATTTTTAAGCAGGCGGCGGGAAAGACCGCAAAATCCATCCTTGTCAGCGTGGGTGTGCGTTTGGCGGCATTCAATCTGCCGTCCATCGCCAAGCTGACCATGACGGACGAACTACATTTGCAGGAGTTGGGCGAACGCAAAATCGCGCTATTCTGCTGCATCCCGGATTCGGATAAGTCGCTGAACTACCTTGTTGGTATGATTTACACACAGCTTATCCAGACGCTGTACCGTCAGGCAGATTGTGTGCATAAAGGCCGTTTGCCTGTGCCGGTGCATTGCCTGATGGACGAGTATGCAAACATTTCCTTGCCAAAAGATACATTTTTGTCGGCGCTGGCAACCATGCGTTCCCGCGCTATTTTCTGCTCCATTATCGTGCAGAACATGGCGCAGTTAAAGGCTATGTACAAAGACGATTGGGAGTCGCTGGTCGGCCTGTGCGATGAGTTTCTCTACCTCGGCGGCACTGAGAAAGAAACCCACAAATACGTCTCGGAACTGCTGGGCAAAGAGACCATCTCCACCACCAGCTACAACCAAAGCAAGGGACGCAACGGCAGTTACAGCATCAACCACCAGCAATCCGGGCGCGACCTTATGACCCCGGACGAGGTGCGGCTGCTGGACAACAGCAAGTGCATCCTGTTCATCCGAGGGGAACGCCCGGTGGTTGACCTGAAATACAACCTGCTGAAGCACCCGAACATCCGCTACACCGAGGACGACGGCGCAGCCCCTTACGACTACACCGCCGCCGACAACGCGCTGGACGATCTGCCCGGCACGCCCGAAAATTACGAACTGCTGGATATGGACGACTTTCTGCCCGCTGAACCCGCAGAAATGAAGCCTGCCATACAAAGAATTCGGAGGCCCAAATGAAGCTGAATAACAATAAAAAATCCGTAAAAATTTCTCGCAGCCTGTTCTTGCTGTACGCCGTGCTGGTGTGCGGCATCGTTTTTGCCCTGCCCGCGTTCGCCGCAGACGACCCGCTGGTCGTGGTCGAGAACCTGTCCACGTTCATCTTTTCGCTGATTCGCGCGGTGGGTCTCATCCTGCTGGGGTGGGGCATCGTGCAGGTCGGCCTGTCTTTGCAGAGCCACGATCCCAGCCAGCGCAGCCAAGGTTTCCTGACACTGGCTGGCGGTCTGGTGATTACGTTCGCCAAGGAAATCCTCGACCTGATTACCGCGTGAGGGTCATGCCAAGAGGAAGGACGGTGATGCCCTGTGGGTGAGTCATGGATCGTCAGCAACCTGAACGCCGCGCTCTCCACATGGAATGACAAGCTGGCAGAGATTTGGTCGCTGCTGACCGAAAGCCCGCAGACGTTCAAGGGCGGCCAAGTGTGGGGCGTGATGACCGGCATCCACGGCGCATTGCAGGCGATTGGCTATGGATTGCTGGTGCTGTTTTTTGCCGTGGGCGTTATGAAAACCTGTGGCAGCTTTGTGGAAGTCAAGAAGCCCGAACACGCCCTAAAACTGTTCATCCGCTTTGCGCTGGCCAAGGGCGCGGTGACGTATGGGCTGGAATTGATGCTGGCCGTATTTTCCATTGTGCAGGGCATGGTATCCACCATTATCACCCAATCGGGCAGTTCTGGCATGAGCAGCGTGTCGCTGCCGCAGGGGTTGATCGACGCCATCAACAACGTGGGCTTTTGGGATTCCATTCCGTTATGGGCAGTTACCCTGATTGGCGGGCTGCTGATTACGGTGCTGTCGTTCACCATGATCCTGACCGTCTACGGCAGAATGTTCAGCTTGTGGATGTACGCCGCCATTGCGCCGATTCCGCTGTCCACATTTGCGGGTGAACCCACCAGCAGCGTGGGCAAGAATTTCATTCGCAGCTATGCGGGCGTGTGCTTGCAGGGCGTGGTAATAGCCTTGTCTTGTATCATCTTTTCGGCCATTTCGTCCAGCCCGCCCGCAGTGGATACCAGCGCGTCGGTTGTCACAGCGGTTTGGACCTATGTTGGAGAGTTGGCATTCAACCTGCTGGTGCTGGTCGGAGCAATCAAGGGCTGTGACCGCATCGTGAAAGAAATTATGGGACTGTAAAGGAGTGCTGCCTTATAGAAATCAAAATACCGAAAGAAGTCCGCGACTATCACGAAAACATCTTTTTCGGGCTGAACACGCGGCAGTTTATCTGCTCGGTGCTGGCCGTTGGCGTGGCCGTGGGCATCTACTTTGCCTTGCAGCCGTATGTCGGCACAGAAGAAATCGGCTGGATGTGCATCTTGGGCGCTGCGCCGTTTGCCGCCTGCGGCTTTTTCACCT
>OLSN01001082.1_pt1 | contig 25532 bp, 20 predicted proteins | sample 1672411 | NCBI WGS metagenome assembly OLSN01 (sample SAMEA3136683, study PRJEB25190) | human gut metagenome | biome: human gut; feature: human-associated habitat; material: faeces | place: Austria | collected 2013 | reverse complement strand
ACTCGGAAGCGCCGCACTTTTCGCACACTTCGCCTGCGGGGATGATCTGCTCGGCATCGTACTTATACCATGCGTCAGAGCCTTCCTTGCGGAACAGGGCGCTGACAGCCTTGATGGTAGCGTCGGTGATGTGGTAGGTGCCGCACTTCTTGCAGTAGAAGGCGGGGATGGGCACGCCCCAAGTGCGCTGGCGGCTGATGCACCAGTCGTTGCGGTCGCGCACCATGCCGGTCATGCGGTCGTGACCCCAATCCGGCATCCAAGTGACGGTATCAATGGCCTTGTACACATCCTCGCGGAACTTGGCAATGGAGCAGAACCACTGCTCGGTAGCGCGGAAGATGATGGGATGATGGCAGCGCCAGCAGTGGGGGTACTGGTGCTTGATGTGCACCTGACCCATCACAGCGCCGGAAGCAGTCAGGTCGGCCAGAATGGTCTTGTTGGCTGCCCACACGCGCTGACCAGCGTACTTGCCGGCCAGCTCGGTCAGATAGCCGCCGTCATCCACGGGCACGGTGATGGGCACCTGCGGATACTTCTGGCAGACGTTGAAGTCGTCCACGCCGTGACCGCCTGCGGTGTGCACGCAGCCGGAACCGCTTTCCAGCGTGACGTGGTCGCCCAGAATGACCCAGCCCTCTTTGGGCAGGTAGACGTGGTTGTAGCGCATCAGCTCGAACTCAGCACCGGAAACGGGCTCGCCCACGATCTCGTAGTTCTCGATGTGGCAGGCATCCATGACGCTCTTGACCAGATCGGTCGCCATGATGTGGTACTCCTCGCCGATCTTGACGAAGGAGTACTCGAACTGACCGTTCAGGCAGATGGCCTCGTTGGCGGGCAGGGTCCAAGTGGTGGTGGTCCAGATGACGAAGTAGGTCTTATCCATGGGGATGCCGTACTTTGCCAGCACACCGTTGGGATCCTGCGAGACGTGGAAGCGCACAAAGATGGAATCGCAGTCGTCCTCGCCGTACTCGATCTCGGCTTCTGCCAGCGCGGTGCGGCAGTCCGGGCACCAGTACACGGGCTTCAGACCCTTGTAGATGTAGCCCTTCTTGGCCATCTCGCCGAAGATCTCGATCTGACGTGCCTCAAACTCCGGCTTCAGGGTCAGGTAGGGGTGCTCGAAGTCACCGATGACGCCCAGACGCTTGAACTGGTCGCTCATGATGTCGATGTGCTCGGTGGCAAACTTTTCACAGATCTGGCGCAGCTCCAGCTTGGAGATGTCCTTCTTCTTGTCACCCACCGAGGACAGAGCCTTCAGCTCAATGGGCAGGCCGTGGGTATCAAAGCCGGGCACATAGGGAGCCTGATAGCCCTCCATATTCTTTTCGCGGATGATGATATCCTTGATGATCTTGTTCAGGGCGGTGCCCATGTGGATGTTGCCGTTTGCATACGGAGGGCCGTCGTGCAGAATGAACTGGGGCTTACCCTCGTTGTGCTTCATGAGCTGGTTGTACAGGTCGTTGTCGTCCCAGTCCTTGAGCATGACCGGTTCCTTTTTGGGCAGACCGGCGCGCATCTCAAACAGGGTCTTGGGCAGATTCAACGTGCTGTCGTACTGCGATTTGTTCTTAGCCAATGGTTTACACTCTCCTCTATTTTTGCGTTGGGTGCCTTACTCGCTGAACTTTACGCCCTGAAAAGCGTCGTAGTCCGGCTCGTCCGGCTTCATATCAGCAGGAGGCGGGTCCAGCTTGAGCTGGCTTTCGTCCTTTGCCCAGAAATCCTCGCTGCTGTCAGCCGCCTTGTCGTCATCGGCAGGGGCGGCAGATTCGGTGGTTTCGGTCGGCTCGGCAGGCTGCTGTGCCGGGGCTGCTGCGGCATCGGCTGCGGGGGCAGTCTCGGGCTGTGCGGCGGGCTGCTCTTCGGCAGCTTCCTGCGCAGGCTCTGCGTCCTGTGCGGGGGCGTCCTTTTCAGCATCCTTGGTTTCCTTCTGGAACTCCGGCAGACGGCTCAAAGACTCCACGTGGCTGCGGTACAAATTGAGCACATCCGCCTTGAAGCGGGTGACCTCCAGACGGACGCGGTCGTACTCCCGCTCCTCAGCCAGACGCTTCTCGTTGGCCTCGTTCTCGATCTCGTCTGCGCGGTCGCTTGCCTTTTGCAGCAGCTCGTTGGCGTCGCGGATGATATCATCGCCCCGCAGGTTTGCACGGTGGATGATCTCCTCGGCCTTCTGGTTTGCTTCGCGGATCACGTTTTCGCCCATGCGCTGGGCGTTGATCAGTGCGCTCTTGAGCATATCGCCGTCAGCCTCAAAGCTTTGCAGCTCGCCCTTGAGCTTCTGGTTCTCTGCGGTCAGATCAGCGATCTGCTTGCGCAGCTGCTCTGCCTGCGCATCGTTCTGCTGCAGCTGCTCCTCGACCTTGTCCAGAAAACGATCCACGTCCTCTGTACGGTAGCCGCGGAGGTTTTTTTCAAATTGTACAGAGCGGACATCCTGCGGAGTCAGCATAGTCATTTCCTCCCATAGCTTTTAATATTGAAAGAACTCAATGATCGAACGATCTTTTTTACTTTTCCCGGGCAATGCAGTCAGCCGGAAGCGGCCCTTGCCGCGCACAGTGAGCACATCCTGCTCGTATACGGGGGCATGGGGCTTTTCTACCGGCAGATGGTTGATCTCTACCCTGCCCGCCTCGATCAGCTCCGCAGCGGTGCCGCGGCTGACGTGCAGCATAGCAGAAAGCACCGCGTCCAGCCGCAGGGAGGACACAGTAGCGGTGAGCAGCTGCCGCTCCGGTGCCGGGAAAGCCGGGATCTCTTCCAGCTCCAATAGACGGGTGGACACCTCGGTGCGTCCCGCCTGACACAGCTCCCGGCAGATGAGTTTTGCCGCCGGTTCCAGCGCGAACACATAGGCCGTGCCCGGCACATCGGCAGGCAACAGGATATCCCCCAGCGCCTCGCGCTTGAGGGCAAGCCCCATCAGGCTGCCCAGATAGTCCTTGTGCGCCGGAAGCGCCGCACCGGGCAGTGCCCGGCATTGCAGCTGTACGCAGCGCACCGGACACTCGCCGTAGCTGTACTCTGGCTCCAGACAGAGCACCCGGCGCTCAGCCTCGGGCCAGCCGCCGTCAAAACGCCAGCCATCCCTCACACCGGCACGTCCCAGTGCCGCCCGGGCAAGATCCTGCTCGCGGTCGCTGAGGAATGCAGAGTACCGGGCTATGCCGCGGGAAAAAGCCGCGTCGGCAAGATCCTCGATATGCCGCATGAGGTAGCGTTCCTCATCATTGCGGGCGGGCACAAAGCCGCGCACCGCACCGGCTGCCGGATCAATAGAATGCGCCATTGTTCTCCAGCTCGTCCAGCAGATCGCCCATGATATCCACGTTGTACGGGGTAATGATAAAGGTGCTGTTGGCTACGCGCTTGATCTGGCCATTGTTGGCATAGGCCACGCCGGACAAAAAGTCTACCAGACGGCGGGAGACCTCCTTGTTGGTGGACTCCAGATTCAGCACCACGGTACGCTTGTTGTTCAGATGGTCGGCAATGGTACTGGCATCCTCGAACCGCTCGGGCTTGACCAGAACCACCTTGAGCTGGGTGGTAGCATGGATGTTGACCACCTTGTTCTTTTTGCTGGTGCCCTCGGCAGGCTCTTCGGTCTCTTCATCCATCCCGATGCCAACGCCGCTGTTGTTGTTGTTCACCATCTGGGGGCCGTCATCGATGTACTGATCCTCGTACTCGTCCCCTTCGCCCATCAGGCCCTTTTTAATGCTATCCAGCAAAGACATAATTATCTGCTCCTTTCATTCGGGCAGCGCCCGGCTGCCTGGCGTTCTTTGCAAAAAGAATGCAAATAGCTTTTACTATTATCTGATTTTTTTCAGCAGATGTCAATAACTACAAAAGTTTTCCGTCATATAAATTTTGTCCCGAGACGATTATTTCGTCATAAAGCCTTACCTGACTGACGGAACCGTCCGTTCCCTTGGGCAAAACAAGGATGTAATCCCCTTCCGTGACCAGCGGATGGTCGGCATCCACGGGGTCGATCTTGCAGAAGCGGGCGATGTTGCCGTATTTGACATACACGCCGGGGATGTAGTTTTCACCCTGCGTTTCGGCCTCGGTGCCGTCCTCTTTCAGGTAGTGCACTGCTGCGGCAGGCACCCGCAGACCGGTGCTCTCGCTGGTGCTGATACGGGCGCGGGCGTGGTTGAGGCACAGCACATCGCCGTTGATGGAGTTGCAGCGCAGCACAAAGCGGGCAATATCCTTTTCTGCGTCAATGGTCACCTCGGTGACGGTGGCGCGCAGAGCGGCATCGCTCTGGCCGGGAAAGCTGATCTCCACTGCCGTGCGCAGGGGCTTACCGTCCGAGCCCAGCAGTTTTTCGGCCTGCTTTGCGGAGCACACCCCGGCGTACTGCCAGCTGAACCCGGCTACCAGCTTGCCCACGCAGCCGTCCAGCGGCATCTCGGGGTCGGAGTCCAGATAGGCTTTGAGCTGCTCCGGGCTCTGTGCCAGAATGTCCGCAGCACCGGCATTCAGCCGTCCGCTGCTGGCAGCCCGGACAAAGTAGCCGGTGGTGGGGGCGGTGATCTGAGTGGGGTTGCCCAGCTGGGCCTGCACGGTCTGTGCCTGCTGGGCAAGCAGCGCGATCTGATCCGCAAAGCCGGCGGTATCGCCGGTGGTGATCCACAGCTTGTTCTGCGCCAACAGGTAAGCATCGGCGCTGCTGTCCACATCGCTGTAGCGGTCGGTGTCCAGCGCATCCAGCAGATCGTACAGTGCGCCGGAGCGCTCCTTGAGTAAGCCGTCCAGCTGGGTGGCTGCGGTGTTCTGGGAGCGCTGCAACAGGTCGATCTGGCTGGTGAGCTGGGTCAGCTGCTGGCGCAACACTGCCTGATTGGCATCGGTGTACAGCTCTGCAACGGCAGTGCCTGCCGACACCCGCTCGCCGTCCGAGACAAGGTAGCCCAGATTGCCGCTGCCGGAAATGCAGGTTTCGTCAAACAGCAGCACGCCGTCCGCTTCAATGGTATCGGAGATGGTGATAGGCAGCGCCGTTTCGTAGACGTTCTGGGGGAAAAGGATGTGCGCCGCCTGCCAGCAGACATACGCTGCCGCCGCCAGCAAAAAGGTGGCCAGCACGACCGCCAGCGTGGTAAGCGCAGAGAGCTTGTGGCGCGGTTCCTGAGGAGTTTCCGGCATAAGGATCATCCTTTCGATAAAAAGTCTTGGGTCAGACGCAGGGCAGTCTGCCGCACGTCTGCCGCTCCGGCGTCCAGCCATGTGACCCCGTCCATGTGGCGGAACCATGTCAGCTGGCGCTTGGCGTAGTTGCGGGAGGCCTGTTTGAGTTTTTCAGTACAGGCATCCAGCGCGGCGGTCTGTTCAAAATACGGGAAAAATTCTTTATAGCCGATGGCCTGTGCGGCGGTGCGAAAGGCTTCGCGGTTGCGCCAGACGTATTCCGCTTCAGCTAAAAGCCCGGCCTCCAGCATTTTATCCACTCGCAGGTCGATGCGGCGGTACAGCGCTGCACGCTCCGGGAAGTCCAGTCCCAGCACAAGGCTGCGGTAGGGGCGCTCCGGCGGCAGCGAATCGGCCTTTTGTTCGCTGAGACGCTTGCCGGTGGCGCGGTAGTGCTCCAGCGCCCGCAGCACCCGTACCTTATTATTGGGGTGGATGGCAGCGGCAGCCTCGGGGTCCACGGCTTGCAGTTTTGCGTACATGGCCTCCGGGCCGATGGCTTCCAACTCTGCGGTCAGCTGCTCGCGCAGGCCGTCCGGGGCTTTTTCGGCGGTAAAACGCACGCCGTACAAAAGGCTCTGCACATATAGGCCGGTACCGCCTACCAGCAGCGGCAAATGCCCCCGGCCGGTGATATCCTGAATATACTCCCCTGCCAGCGCGGTAAAATCTGCCACGCTGAAGGTCTTTTCCGGGGTGAGGATATCCACGCCGTGGTGCGGAATGCCGCAGGTCTCCTGCGGGGTGACCTTGGCGGTGCCCACATCCAGACCTTTGTAGATCTGCATGGAGTCGGCGCTGATGACCTCGCCGGAAAACTGCTGCGCCAGCGCAACGCCCAACGTGGTCTTGCCGGTGGCGGTGGGGCCTACCACAGCCACCACGGCAGCTTTTGCATTACACGATGCGTCCAAACTGCTTTTCCAACTCCTTTCGGGTAAGCTTGAGCACGCAGGGACGGCCATGGGGGCAGAAGGGCGGCACCTCGCCGGAGAGGATCTTCTCGGCCAGTGCCATCAGCTCCTGCGGAGAGGACTTGTCCCCCGCCTTGATGGCGGCGCGACAGGAGATGGAGTGCAGCACCCATTCGGTGTGCTCGTTCAGCGCGTCCCGGCTGCCCTTGAGCAAGCGGTCAGCGATCTCTACCAATAGGTCCTCGGCGTTTTGCGGCTCTACGTCCGCAGGCACGGCGCGCAGCAGCACGGTGCTGCCGCCAAAGTCGGCCACGTCCAGCCCGGCGTTTTCCAGCAGGGGCTGGTTTTCCAGCAGCGCCTGCTTTTCCTCTGCGGAAAGGTCGATGGCGGCGGGCTGCAGCAGCAGCTGGCTGGGCACATTGCCGTAGTTGGCGGCTAGCTTTTCGTACAGTTGACGCTCGTGGGCAGCGTGCTTATCGATCAGGCACAGCTCGTCTCCCCGCTCGGCAAGAATATAGGTACGGAATACTTCGCCCACATAGCGCAGCGGTTCTTCTCCCTGCGGCACATCAAAGCCCAGCTGTTCCGGCTGCGCGGGCTCCTCCGGCTGATAGGGCGCCGTTGCGGCTTCGATCTCCGGGGCGGCGGGCATGGTGTTCCATGCCGCCATGTGATCCAGCGGCGGGTCGGCTGCGGCGTCCGTCTCCGGGTGCACATCCAGCTGTGTCTCAGCAGCGGCTGCCCGGAAGGGCTGCGGTGCGGGCTGGACTTCGGTTGCATCCAGTTTTTCCGGGCTGTGGAGGGTGACCACCGGATCCAAAATGTCCTCAGCGAGGGCAGACTGCCGCCACGAAGGTACGGCAGGCTCAGGTGTAGAGGAAGTCTCCTTTGATCGTATCCTGTGTAATATAGCTAAAGGCGAAAAAAAAGGATCTGTTGTCGCCGATTCGCTATTGCTAACGCAGGAAGACGTTTGAGCCGGGGCTGTTGCGTTACGCTGCGGCGCGGATGCCTGCCAATGCTGCGCGGGCAGTGTGCCGGGGGCTGCCTGACCCGGAATGACGGCGGAAAGTCCTGTAAAGTGATTATTCTTTACAGTATTTTCACTCTGAGTATCGTTTTCTTTTTCAGTTTTTTCTTTTTCGTCTGCTTCAAAGGTGAAGCGGCGTTCCCCGGTGCCGGGCTGTGCCAGCGCCAGCTTGACCGCATGATAGATGACATCGAACACGTCATTTTCCCGGGCAAAGCGAGCTTCGATCTTTGCAGGGTGGACATTGACGTCCACAAGGTCGGTGGGCATTTCCAGCAGCAGGATGCCGCCCGGGAACTTGCCCTGCATGGTAGTACCCTTAAAGGCCATTTCCATGCCCGCCATGATGGTGCGGTTGCGCACATATCTACCGTTAATGTAGAAATGCTGCATACTGCGGCTGGCACGGCAGCTCTTGGGCGGGGTGATCAAGCCGGTGACCCGGTACAGCCCTTCCTCCGAGTGCACCTCGATGAGGTCGCGGCTGAACTCCCGCCCCAGCACCGCGTAGGCGGCGCTGCGCAGCTGACCATCGCCGGGGGTGACGTATTGCAGCTTGCCCTCCCGGATGAACTTGACACTGACCTCCGGGTGGCTGAGCGCCACATGACCCACGTTATCTGCCACAAAGGTGCCCTCGCTGGAGTCCTTTTTGAGGAACTTCATGCGGGCGGGGGTATTGTAGAACAGGTCCTGCACCCGGATGGTGGTGCCCACAGCACGGGCGGCAGGCTCCCTGCCCTGCTCCTCGCCGCCAGCGATGCGGTAGCAGGTGGCAAACTCGTCCACCTCGGTGCGGGTGAGCAGCTCCACCCGCGCCACACTGGCAATGGAAGCCAGTGCTTCGCCCCGGAAGCCCAGTGTGTGGATGCTGTTCAGGTCATCCGGCTTTTCAATTTTGCTGGTGGCGTGGCGGATGAAAGCCGTTGGGATATACTCGGCATCAATGCCGGTGCCGTTATCGCTGATCTCGATCAGCTTTACACCGCCGGATTCAATGCTGACGGTGACCTGCGTTGCACCGGCGTCGATGGAGTTTTCCAACAGCTCCTTGACCACCGATGCAGGGCGCTCCACCACCTCACCGGCGGCGATCAGCTCCGCAGTATGCTTATCCAGAACATGGATGACTGCCATGGTCTTTTCCCTCCCCTGTGGTTGATTTTTACGGTCAGCCGTTCAGGCTGCCCTTGAGGGTCTTTTTCAGCTCGTACAAGAAGTTCAGCGCTTCAATGGGAGTAAGCGTTTCCACATCCACAGCTTCCAGCTTTTCCATCATTTCGCTGGGCACTGCCGGGGAATTGTACTCCTGCAAGGCGTCAAAATCCATCTGCTCCACCTTGTTTTTGGGCGCCGAGGCTTCCAGCGTGCGCAGTACCTCGTGGGCGCGGCGGGTCACGCTGCCGGGCAGACCGGCCAGCTTTGCCACCTCGATGCCGTAGCTGTCGTCGGCGGGACCGCGCACGATGCGCCGCAGGAAAGTAATGTCCTCGCCGCGTTTTTTGACCGCAATATTGTAGTTTTTTACGCCCTCCACGGTGCCTTCCAGCTCGGTCAGCTCGTGGTAGTGGGTAGCGAACAAGGTCTTGCAGCCCAGCCCCTTGGCGGGGTCGGCGATGTGCTCCACCACGGCGCGGGCGATGCTCATGCCGTCAAAGGTGGAGGTGCCACGACCGATCTCGTCCAGCACCACAAGGCTTTTGGCGGTGGCGTTTTTCAGAATTTCGGCCACCTCGGTCATCTCCACCATAAAGGTGGACTGACCTGCGGCAAGGTCGTCCGAGGCGCCGATGCGGGTGAAGATGGCGTCCACCACGCCCACATGGCAGCTGGCAGCCGGCACAAAGGAGCCGATCTGTGCCATCAGGGCAATCAGAGCATTCTGACGCATATAGGTAGATTTACCCGCCATATTGGGGCCGGTGATGATCAGGCAGCGGTCGGTGGTGCAGTTGAGGGTGGTATCGTTGGGCACGAACATACTGCCCTTGAGCACCTGCTCCACCACGGGGTGACGTCCCTCGGTGATGGTCAGCACATCGCTGTCGTCCACCACGGGGCGGCAGTAGTTGTTTTCCGCAGCCACCTGCGCCAGCGCAGCCAGTACATCCAGCTTGGCAATGGCGTTGGCGGTGCGCTGGATGCGGTCCAGCTGGGCACCGATGCTCTCCAGCAGTTCGTCAAACAGACGGCGCTCCAGCGAGATGAGCCGCTCGTGCGCGCCAAGGATCTTGCTTTCCAGCTCCTTCAGCTCCTGCGTGATGTAACGCTCGCCGGAGGTAAGGGTCTGCTTGCGGATGTAAGTCTCCGGCACAAGGTTCTTATAGGAATTGCTGACTTCGATGAAGTAGCCGAACACATGGTTATAGCCGATCTTCAGCTTGGGGATGCCGGTCTCCTGCCGCAGACGGGCTTCCAGCTGCGCCAGCACGCCCTTGGTGTTATCGCGGATGGAGCGCAGTTCGTCCACCTCGGCGTGGTAGCCCTTGGCAATGACACCACCATCCTTGAGGGTGGAGGGTGCATCCGGATCTACTGCGGCATAAATGCGCGCCTTGATATCCTCCAGCGGGTCGATACCGGCAGCAAGCTCGGAAAGTTCCGGACAGTTGCAGCCCTCTGCCTGCTTGCGCAGACCGGGCAGACGGTCGCAGGTCTGGGCAAGGGTGTAGATCTCCTTGGGGGTTGCAGAGCCGTACACCGTGCGGGTCATCAGGCGCTCCATGTCCGCGATGTAGTGCAGTTCTTCGGTCAGGTCGCCGCGCACCATAGTCTGGCGCACCAGCGCCTCCACAGCGTTCAGGCGGTGGTTGATGAGCTGGCTGGAAATAAGCGGCTGCTCGATCCAGCTGCGCAGCATCCGCTTACCCATAGCGGTGCTGGTCTTATCCAGCACCCACAGCAGGGTGCCGCGCTTTTCGCGCCCGCGCAGGGTCTCGGTCAATTCAAGGTTTGCGCGGGTGACCGGCGAAAGCCGCATGAACTGGGCTTCGTTGTAAGTAATGACCGTCTTTAACCGCTCCACACCCTTGATCTGGGTATCGTGCAGATATTCCAGCAGCGCGGCCATGGCAAAGCGCACAAGACCCTCGGCGGCTATGCCGGTGGTCTGCGGCCAGTCCCGGCCAAACTGCTCTTCCAGCGCAGAGGCCACCAGCCCCGGCGCATAGCGCTCGTCCTCGACCAGTTCCACCGAGCAGCTCATGTTCTTTTTGATGTAGGCGGTCACCTCGCGGCAGTCCAGCAGGCCGGGGTTCAGCAGCACCTCGCTGGGGTGGTAGCGGCACAGCTCGGTAATGACCGCCGGGGCGATCTTATCCGCCGTCAGTTCGGTGATATGTGCCGTACCAGTGGAAACGTCCGCAAAGCACAAGCCCGCCTTTTTCCCCTTGAGGTACAGGCTGGCAATGTAGTTGTTGCGGTCGTCCTGCAGCATGCTGCTCTCGATGACCGTACCGGGGGTGACCACCCGGATGATGTCCCGCTTGACAAGCCCTTTCGCCTTGGCGGGATCCTCCACCTGCTCGCAGATGGCCACCTTATAGCCCTTAGCGATCAGGCGCGCCACATAGCCCTCGTAGCTGTGGAAGGGCACGCCGCACATAGGGGCGCGCTCCGCAAGGCCGCACTGCTTGCCGGTAAGGGTAAGATCCAGCTCCCGGGAGGCCGTGACGGCATCGTCGAAGAACATCTCGTAAAAATCGCCGATGCGGTAAAAAAGAATTTCGTCCTTGTGTTGATTTTTGATTTCAAGATATTGCTGCATCATGGGCGAAAGCTCTGCCATGGTTTTTCCTCTTTCCCTTGTATGGTTCCGTCAGCCGGTTTGCGGGCTGTAACCGCCGGTGCAAACAAAACGCGGTCTGTGTTGCACAGCCGCGTTCCGGTCAAAAAAGTTTGCTCAGTGGCAGCCGCCGCAGGTGGAACAGCTGCCGGTGCAGGAGGCAGAAGGCTCCTGCACGGTCATGGGGTCGCCGCCGTTCATGGCGGTGTTGATGATGGCGTCGATATAGTTGACCAGGTTCTCGCACTCGCGCTTGGCCTCGTTGTATGCCACCATGCCCTCGTTGCCCATGATCTGGCCGTAGAGACTGTTCACCTTCTCGTTCAACTCAGCGATGCGGGCGTCGTCGCGCTCGTTCTTGCCGATCTCGTTGTTCAGATCCATGCGGGCCAGATTGAACTCGCCGATCAGGTTCTGCAACTCCTCATCCTTGTCGTTTGCCTTGCGGGCCTGATCCAGAATGACGTAGCGGGGGTCGGTCTGCAGTGCCATAGCGGCACGCTTGAAAAGATCAATGCAATCCATGATTGGGTTCTCCTTGTTGTTTTTATTCTTTCTGGGGCAGTTTGCCCCGGAATCACTTTTTTATGCTTCCAGCTCGCCCAACAGCACGGTGGCGCGGGCACCGGTAAGATGTACAGTCGCGTAGCTACCCAGCATTGCCGGGTCGGCGGCAAACTCCACGGTCAGGTTATTGTCCAGTCGGCCGGAAAGGGTACCCTCGTTGCGGCCGAAGCCTTCCACCAATACCCGGACGGTCTGCCCCACCTGCGCCTTGACCAACGCCATGGCGATCTCGTCCTGCGTTGCCAGCAGGCGGGTCATGCGGTCGGTCTTTTCCTTGCGGGGGGTGGGGTCCGGCATTTCGGCAGCCTTTGTGCCGGTGCGCTTGGAGTAGATAAAGGTGAACAGCTGCATATAACCCACTTTGCGTACCAGTTCCAGCGTTTTTACAAAGTCCTCCTCGGTCTCGCCGGGGAAGCCCACGATGATATCGCTGGAGAAGGTGATGCCGGGCACGGTCTTGCGGGCGTAGTCGATGAGCTCCAGATACTGCTCCACCGTATAGTGGCGGTTCATCTGCTGCAAAAGCCGGTCGGAACCACACTGCACCGGCAGATGCAGGTGCTTGCACAGCTTCGGCTGGGCGGCGATGGTATCAATGAGCTTATGGCTGGCGTCCTTGGGGTGGCTGGTCATAAAGCGGATGTGGTAATCGCCGGGCACGGTGCACAGCAGGTTGAGCAGGTCGGAGAAATCAATCTGTTCCTCAAGCCCCTTGCCGTAGCTGTTCACGTTCTGACCCAGCAGGGTGATCTCCTTATAGCCCGCTTCCACAAGGCTGCGGAACTCGGCAAGGATATCGCCGGGCTTGCGGCTCTTCTCGCGGCCGCGGACGTAGGGCACGATGCAGTAGGTGCAGAAGTTATCGCAACCGTACATGATAGGCAACCATGCGCGGAACTCGCTCTCGCGCCGGATGGGGATGTTCTCCACGATGACCGGACGCTGTGCGGGGTCCAGCAGCACCCTCTTATGCTTTTGCAGTTTCTGGGCAATCAGCTGCGGCAGGGTGTCGATGCCGTCCACGCCGAACACCAGATCCACATAGGGGTAGCTCTTGCGCAGCTTTTCCACAACGTGCTTCTGGTTGGCCATGCAGCCGCACAGACCGATGATCAGGCCGGGCTTTTTTTCCTTGAGGCCCTTCAGCGCGCCCACGTTGCCGAACACCCGCTGCTCGGCGTGCTCACGCACAGCGCAGGTGTTGAACAAAATCAGGTCGGCATCCTCGGGCTTATCGCACAGGCCGTAGCCGATATCTACCAGCACGCCTTTAATGCGCTCGCCGTCGTTGACGTTCTGCTGACAGCCGTAGCTGTGCACAAAGGCCAGCGGCGGGGTGTCGTAGGTCTGCCGCACCAGCTCGGCGGCAACGGTATTATGTTCAAAGTTAATGTATTCCAAAAAAACCATCCTTCTCCGCCGGGCAGGGTAGCCCCGTGCGGCGAAACTCTATTTTCTGCCATTCTATAAAAGACACTCTTTAGTATACCCTGTTTGGCCGCTGCGGGCAAGAGGAAACACGCAAATTTTATGCCTGTTTAGCCGCTGCGGCCTCTGCATTCTGCCTGCGGCAGCACTCTTCGCACACGCCCAGCAGTACAACGGCGCAATCCTGCACCCTGCCCTTCTGGTTTTTGACCAGCTCCATCACCTGTTTTCCGTCCACCTCTGCATCGGTGACGCCGCCGCAGACGGTGCAGTACAGGTGGCTGTGCCACGGCAGGGTGTGGTCAAAGCGGTCTGCCTTGCCGGGAATGGACACCCGGCGCACCCGCCCGGCTTCCACCAGACTGTTCAGGTTGCGGTATACGGTGCCAAGGCTCAGGTTCGGGCACTCCTGCGCGGCTTTATCGTAGATTTCCTCCGCAGTCGGGTGGTCGCACAGCTGCTGCACCGTCTGCATGACAAGCTCCCGCTGTTTTGAATAACGCATATCCATCCTCCTTTTTCACACGGTTCAGACGTTTTCTTCCCCTTTGATCTTTGCCCAGTACGCCCGGGCGGCCTGTTCGGTCTTGTTGTCGCCAAAGGTGTAGTACTTGGTATCCTTCAGCACATCCGGCAGATACTGCTGCTGTACCCAGTGGTTGGCGTAGCTGTGGGCATATTTGTAGTTCTGCCCCTTTACCAGCGCATCCTCGCCGTCAAAGTGTTTGTTTTGCAGCTGGCGCGGGATGGGGCCGGTGCGCCCGGCCTGCACATCCGCAATGGCTGCGTTGATGGCATCGTGGGCGCTGTTGGATTTAGGGCTGGTGGCCACCAGAATGACTGCGTCCGCAAGCGGCAGACGCGCCTCCGGCAGACCCACCATGTTGGCGGCATCCACCGCCGCCTTGACGATGGGGATGATCTGCGGGTAGGCAAGCCCCACATCCTCGCAGGCGCACACCATCAACCGGCGGCAGGCAGAGGGCAGGTCTCCCGCTTCCAGCAGCCGTGCCAGATAGTGCAGCGCCGCGTCCGGGTCGGAGCCGCGCATGGACTTCTGGTAGGCGGACACGATGTCGTAGTGATCGTCGCCCTCCCGGTCGTAGCGCATGGCGGTGCGGCGGGTGACCTGCCGGATCATATCTAAGGTAATGCGTTTTTCTCCGTTTTCCACCGGCGCAGCCGTGACCGCAAAGTCCAGACAGCCCAGTGCCTTGCGCAGATCGCCCCCGGCGCTTTCGGCCAGATAGGCGCAGGCGTCCTCGTCCATGCACACCGGCACCTGCTCCCCTTCGGAAAGGCGCTGCACGGCGTTGCGCACCCCGCGCTCCACGTCCGCTGCGGCAAGGGGCTTGAACTCAAACACCGTGCAGCGGGAAAGCAGCGCGTTATAGATGTAGAAATAGGGGTTCTCGGTGGTGGAGGCGATCAGGGTGACGCTGCCGTCCTCGATACATTCCAAAAGGCTCTGCTGCTGCTTTTTGTTCAGGTACTGGATCTCGTCCAGATACAGCAGAATGCCGCCCGCCGCTGCCAGCGTGCCGATATCCTTGAGCACCGCCTTGATATCCCCGGTGCCGCAGGAGGTGCCGTTGAGCTTGTGCAGGGTCATGCCGCTGTTCTCGGCAATGATGCGTGCCACCGTGGTCTTTCCGGTGCCGGAGGGGCCGTAAAAGATCATGTTGGGAATGCGCCCGCTCTCGATGGTGCGGCGGAACACCCGCCCCGGAGCCAGCAGATGCTGCTGCCCGCACACATCTGCCAGCGTTTTGGGACGCAGGCGCTGCGCAAGTGGTTCATTCATGGTGGTTTCTCCTTTCCTGCCCGCAAGGCACTTTTTATATAGTATAGCGCATTTAGAAAAAGAGGACAAGGGCTTTTCTGAAAATCATTCTCAGATAATGCCCTGCAAACATTTACAAATCCTGTCAAACATGGTATGATTCAGGTATTCCCTTTCAAAGGAGGTTTGTCCCATGCCGGTACGAAAAAAAGCCCCGGAGGATCTTACTGCAAAAAAAGCGCTGGCGCTGGAGGTCATCCGGCGTCTCAAGGCCGAATACCCGGATGCAGGGTGCACCTTGGACTACGACCACGCATGGCAGCTACTGGTCAGCGTGCGGCTGGCCGCCCAGTGCACAGATGCCCGGGTGAACATTGTGGTGGAGGAGTTGTTTGCAAAATACCCAAGCGTAGCGGCACTGGCTGCCGCCGAGCCGGAGGACATCGAAGCCATCGTCAAGCCCTGCGGACTGGGGCACTCCAAGGCGCGGGATATCTCGGCTTGTATGCGGATGCTGCGGGATCAATACAACTGCCGTGTGCCCAATACCTTTGAGGAGTTGCTCGCTTTGCCCGGCGTAGGGCGCAAGAGCGCAAACCTCATCATGGGGGATGTGTTCGGCAAGCCCGCTATCGTTACCGACACCCACTGCATCCGGCTGTGCAATAAGATCGGCCTTGTGGACGGCATCAAGGAGCCGCAAAAGGTGGAGATGGCGCTGTGGAAGATCATCCCGCCGGAGGAAGGCAGCGACCTTTGCCACCGCTTTGTGATGCACGGCCGTGCGGTGTGCAACGCCCGCAAGCCGGAATGCGAAAAATGCTGTTTGAAAGACATCTGCCGCACTGCCCGCGAAGCCGCCGGGCAGCAGGCAGAGTCATAATTTTTAAGGAGGTATAAACTATGATCACTTTAACGATTTTGCTCATTGTTGCCCTGCTGTGCGTACTGGTGGGCTGCCTGACCGGCCTGCTGACGCTGGTGGGCGTGCTGGCCTCCCTTTTTGTGGGCGTGCTGGTGGGTGCACTGGCCGGATATCTGGCCGGGCGCTTTATGGGCACGGAAACTTCCCTTGGCCGTAACATCCTGATGGGCGTGCTGGGCAGCTTTGTGGGCGAGTTTTTGTTCGGCCTGCTGGGCATCCACGCTTCCGGCAGCTTTTCTTCCTTTGCCATCTCGGTGATCGGTGCCTGCATCTGCATCTGGATCGGCCAGAAGATCTCTGAGTAAGTTTTTTTGTAACAGTATGCCGCCGCGTTCTGCCGCCGGAGTTTCCGGGCAGGGTGCGGCGGCTTTTTTATGGGCGTTCTGCCGGATAAACGCTGCCCGGGCTGTGCAGGCCGCCGAACTTTCTGCCAATTCTTGACAGGCATTCCCTGCCGTTGTATCGTTGACCCAGAAACGGAGGCTTCAACATGGAAAAAGCATTTGCACATATTTCCGAGGACGGAACCCGCACTCAGACCGTCTACGAACATCTTTCCGGCACAGCGCGCCTTGCCGGAGCTTTTGCCGCACCCTTTGGTGCAAAAGAGGAGGCCGAATACGCCGCGTGGCTGCATGATATCGGCAAATACAGCGCCGCTTTTCAGCAGCGGCTGGCGGGCGGTGCTGCAACCGACCACTCGACCGCCGGCGCACAGGAAGCGATGAAGGGCTGTACGCCCCACGTTCAGGCCGCCTTTGCCGTAGCCGGGCACCACACCGGTCTGCCGGATGGCGGCAACAAAAGGGCAGCCGATTCTGCCGACGGCACCCTGTTCGGGCGGCTGAAAAAGCCGGTGGAACCTTACGATGGCTGGCGCGAAGTCACCCTGCCCCAGAGCGCCCCGCCGGACTGGGCAAACCGCGACCCGCTGGATTTTGCATTCTTTACCCGGATGCTCTACTCCTGTCTTGTGGATGCGGATTTTATCGACACCGAAACTTTTATGAACGGGCAGGCCGCGCCCCGGGGCAACAGCACCGCGCTTTCTTCTCTTCTGGAAAAGGTGCGTACCAAGGCGGCTGGCTATCTTGCAGCACAGAGCACCTTGCCGGTAAGCAGCCAGCGCAATGCCGTGCTGCGGGCTTGCATGGAGAAAGGTGCCCACGGCGCACCGGGGCTGTATACCCTCACCGTGCCCACCGGCGGCGGCAAAACCTTTGCCTCCCTTGCCTTTGCGCTGGAACAGGCCGCTGCGCAGGGCATGAAGCGGGTGATCTATGTGATTCCGTATATGTCCATCATTGACCAGACTGCCGCTGTTTTTGCAGACCTTCTGGGCGCAGAAAACGTTCTGGCGGATTACTCCTGCGCAGACTATAAAAGCCTCGAACAGGAAAAGTTGACCCCCGCGCAGTACCGCCAGCTGCTGGCCAGCGAAAACTGGGATGCACCTGTTGTGGTGACCACTGCGGTGCAGTTTTTTGAATCGCTGTACGCCAACCGCAGCAGCCGCTGCCGCAAGCTGCACAACATTGCGAACAGTGTGATCATCTTTGACGAAGCGCAGACCCTGCCCACCAGTTATCTGTTGCCCTGTGTCAGTGCTATTGCGCAGCTTGTGCGGCATTACCACACCACCGCCGTGTTATGCACCGCCACCCAGCCCGCATTAGAGCCCTATTTCCGGCAGTTTGTGCCGGAGCTGCCCTTGCAGGAGATCGTGCCGGACACTGCCACCTTATACACCACCCTGCGCCGCACCACCCTTTGCGATGCCGGAGAGCTGACGCTGGAAGCGCTGACTTCGCAGCTCTGCGCACTGTCGCAGGTGCTGTGCGTAGTGAACCGGCGCAAAACGGCGCAGGAAGTATACGCTGCCTTGCCCGCCGAGGGCAGCTACTGCCTGACCACGCTATTGTGCGCCGCAGACCGCCGCCGCCAGCTGGCAGAGATTCGGCAGCGGTTACGGGAAAGCCTGCCCTGCCGGGTAGTTTCCACCTCGCTGATCGAAGCAGGTGTGGACGTGGATTTCCCCGCCGCATACCGGGAGCAGTGCGGGCTGGACTCCCTTTTGCAGACCGCCGGACGCTGCAACCGGGAAGGACACCGCAGCGCAGAAGAGAGCCTAGTATACCGTTTTACGCTGGAAGGCTGCGGCGTACCGCAGATGCTGCGCCAGAACGTACACGCCATGCAGTACGCAGCAGGCTGCGCCGCAGCGCTGGACAGCCCAGAGGCGGTCAGAGCTTATTTTAAGGAGTTGTATTTTGCGCGGGGCGAGGCCGCACTGGACACAAGCAACATTCTGGACGCCCTGCGCAAAGGGATCTCGGGCTGCATTTTCCCGTTTGCACAGGTGGCTGAACAGTTCCATCTGATCGAAGCCCCCACCCGCACCGTTTACCTGCCCGTTGGCGAAGGAAAAGCCCTTTGCGACCAGCTGCGCAGCGGGACTGTGAGCCGCACACTTTACCGCAAGCTGGGCGCTTACAGCGTAGCCTGCTATGCCCAGCAGTTTCAGACACTGGATGCTGCCGGAGCATTGGAACCACTGCCCAACGGCAGCGCTATCCTGACTGACAGCACCCTGTACGACTCTAAGACCGGGCTTTCCATGGACGTGGAGACCGGAAAAGGCCTGTTTTTCTGACAAAAAGCTAAAAATAAAGCAAAGAAAATACATAAAAGTCCTTTTTATCGTATTTTCTTTATTGTAATATAATACCAAGTAAATGAAGAAACGGCAAAGCATCTGTCGCTCTGCCGTTTCCCCGTCATACATCCATGACCCACTAATTATTTCTATCCACATCCCAGTGCGCACACCGGATGACAGGAACAGTATACGAAAAAAAATATTAAATTGCAAGTTTCCTCTTGTATTATGTTTCGAATTGTGTTATCCTCTTCTCAGAAGAGGCACTTATACATCCATTACACAATAATTGAAGATTTTTAAAACGAGGTGATCTTAGTGGGCAGGTTTTCTCTTTGTCTGAAGATTCAAATAAACAATGAAAGGAGGTGGTGTTCATGTCTATGCTGATCGAGGTCTGGGGCGACTACGCCTGTTTTTCAAGACCCGAGATGAAAACCGAGCGTGTATCCTATGACATCATGACGCCCTCGGCGGCACGCGGGCTGGTGGAGGCCATTTACTGGCACCCGGGCATGAAGTACCATATCGACCGCATCTATCTGCTCAAGCCGGTGCAGTTTGCCAGCATCCGGCGCAACGAGGTCAAGGCTACCCTGCTGTCCTCGGCGGTGCTCAGTGCAGCCAAGGGCGGTGAGGTGCCCATGCTGTGCACGGCAGAGAACATCCAGCAGCGTGCCGCACTGGTGCTGCAGGATGTGCACTACGTGATCGAATGCCATTTTACCATGACCGAAAAAGCCGCACCCGGCGATAATCCGGGCAAATTTCAGGATATCTTGCGACGGCGGCTTGCCAAGGGACAGTGCTATCACCAGCCCTGCTTTGGCTGCCGGGAGTTTCCGGCAAACTTCCGGGAATGGCACGGCAAGGCTGAAGAGATCCCCGCACTGCCGCTCACGCAGGATCTGGGCTTTATGCTGTATGATCTGGACTACTCCGACCCGGAAAATATCCGCTCCCAGTTCTTCCGGGCAAAGCTGGAAAACGGCGTGCTGGACTGCCGGGATGTGGAGGTGTTTACATGATCTTACAGGCACTTACTGCCTATTACGAGCAGCTTGTCCGGCAGGGCAAGCTTTCTGCCCCCGGCTGGGATGACAGCTTTAAGGTGAGCTATGAGCTGCGGTTGAATGACGCCGGGCAGCTGCTTAGGGTCGTTTCCCTTCTCACCGAAAAGACCGTGGGCAAAAAGACAGTCCTTGCCCCGCGTGCAATGCGCGTACCGGCGCATGAAAAGCGTTCCTCCGGCATTGCCGCCAACTTTTTGTGCGACAACTCTACCTATTTGCTGGGCGCAGACGAAAAAGGCAAGCCGGAGCGCGCTGCGGATTGCTTCAAGGCCTGTGCCAAATTGCATCACACCATTCTGGACGGCGTAGACAGCCCCGCAGCCCGGGCGCTCCTTGCTTATTTTGACAGCTGGGATCCGGCGCAGGCTGCCGCGCATCCCCTATTGGCTGAGCAGTGGAAGGAGATCACCGGCAACGCCAACCTGATCTTTGGCTACGAAGCTACTGACCACAGTCACAGCTTTGTCAACGACGACCTCGCCATTCAGAACGCATGGCAGGCGCACTACAACGACCGCTCTGCCGATTCGGACATGGGACAATGCCTGATTACCGGAAAATATGCCCCCATCGAGCGCACCCATCCCAATATCAGCGGTGTGCCCGGGGCGCAAAGCTCCGGCGCAGCACTGGTATCCTTTAATGCACCGGCCTTCTGCTCCTACGGCCACGAGCAGGGCGATAATGCCCCTGTCAGCAAGTACGCCGCCTTTGCCTATACCACTGCGCTGAATTATCTCTTGGCTGACCGTAAAAATCATTGTCGCATTCTAGGTAGTGGCAGTAGCTCCACCGCCATGGTCTTCTGGGCCGAAAATGCAGAACCAGCTTATTCCGATGCTTTTTCTATGTTTTTTTCCAGTGACTTGAACGACGAACTCGCTGCAACAATGAAAAAGTTAGCGCTTGGACAACATGTACATTTTAACGGTATCGAGTTACAGCCCGATGAGCATTTCTGTATTCTGGGTCTTTCACCAAACGTAGCACGGCTATCTGTTCGTTTTTTCATGCGGGATACCTTTGGAGCATTTGCCAAGAATCTCCAGCGTTTTTTAGATGAGACTGCAATCACCCGACCAGACCTCGACATACGCGAATATCTATCTGTCTGGTCTGTTGCTCTGACTACGGTACGCACCGTCAAAGGCAGTACGCCGCCTGACCCGTCCCCGCAGCTGGCAGGTGACCTGCTGCGCGCCGTGCTGACCGGCGGGCGCTACCCCGCAACCCTATTGAACGGTGTGACCCTGCGTATCCGTGCCGAGCAGGCCGTGACCCGCGGCCGGGCTGCTGTGATCAAAGCGTATTACCTGCGTAATTACCCTACCGAACTGAACAAGGAGGTCTATACTGTGAGCCTGAACGAAACCACCAATGTCCCCTATCTTCTTGGACGGCTGTTCTCTGTGCTGGAGGCTGTGCAAAAAGCTGCCAACCCCGGCATCAACACTACCATCAAGGATCGGTATTTCAACGCCGCCTGCGCCACGCCGGGTATGTCCTTCCCCACCCTGCTGCGGCTGAGCCAGAAGCATCTGCGCAAGCTGAATGACGGTCTTGCCACCCACTACGATAAGCAGATCACCGAACTGATGGCACAGCTGCCGGAGAGCGGTTTCCCTGCCCGGCTCAGTCTGCCGGATCAGGGTAAATTCACCATCGGCTACTACCACCAGACCCAGAAACGTCACGTCAAAAAGAACGAGGAGGAATAAAAAATGTCTGCACCTATCAAGAACCGCTACGATTTCGTCATTCTGTTCGATGTAGAGAACGGCAATCCCAACGGCGACCCCGATGCCGGTAATATGCCCCGCATCGACCCCGAGACCGGCTACGGTCTGGTGACCGATGTCTGCCTGAAGCGCAAGATCCGCAACTATGTGGAGACGCTGAAGGAGGACGCCCCCGATGCCGACAATTACCGCATCTATGTCAAGGAGGGCGTACCCCTGAACCGCAGCGATGCCGAGGCGCTGGAGCACAACGGTCTGACCCCCAAGGACGACCTGAAAAAGGCCAAGAAAAGCGACCCGGATATCGACCGCAAGCTGCGGGATTATATGTGCGAACATTTCTACGATATCCGCACCTTCGGTGCCGTGATGACCACCTTTGTCAAGGGTGCGCTGAACTGCGGCCAGGTGCGCGGGCCGGTGCAGCTGAGCTTTGCCCGCTCTGTTGACCCTATCGTGCCGCAGGAGGTGACCATTACCCGCGTAGCCATCACCACCGAGGCAGACGCTGAAAAGAAGAACAGTGAAATGGGCAACAAGCATATCGTGCCCTACGGTCTGTACCGTGCCGAGGGTTACGTTTCTGCCAATCTTGCCCGCAAGACCACCGGCTTCTCGGAAGAGGACTTGCAGCTGCTGTGGCAGGCTATCCTGAATATGTTCGAGAACGATCACAGTGCTGCACGCGGCAAGATGGCCGTGCGGGAGCTGATCGTGTTCAAGCACGATTCCGAGCTGGGCAATGCGCCCGCCTATAAGCTGTTCGATGCCGTTACCGTGGCGCACAAGGCCGAGGTGGTCGCGCCCCGCAGCTATCAGGACTACACCGTTACGGTGGCCGACACCCTGCCGGAGGGTGTACACTGCGAGAGGTTCCACTGATGGACGCGCCGGATGACTACCTGCAAATGTCCGGCATCCAGCATTTTGCCTTCTGCCGCCGCCAGTGGGCACTGATCCATCTGGAGCAGCAATGGGCAGAAAATCTGCGTACCACCGAAGGACAGCTGAACCATGCCCGCTGCCACGATGACACCCGCACCGAGCGCCGGGGCGATTTGCTGATCACTCGGGGAATGCGGGTGACCAGCCACCGGCTGCGGATGTCCGGCAACTGTGACGTGGTGGAGTTCCGGGCTTGTGCGGATGGCATCCCACTGCAAAGCACCCCCGGGCGCTGGCAACCCTACCCGGTGGAGTACAAGCACGGCCACGCAAAGGAAACCGATGCCGACCGGCTGCAATTATGCGCACAGGCTATGGCGCTGGAGGAAATGCTGGTGTGCCATATCCCGGAAGGGGCGCTGTATTACTGCGAGACGAAGCGGCGGGAGGTCGTACCTTTTACCGACGAACTGCGCAGCACCACCCGGCAGATGGCAGACGAAATGAACCAGTATTTTGCCCGCGGCTACACCCCAAAGGTAAAGCCCGGCAAGCACTGCAACGCCTGTTCCCTGAAAGAGCTCTGTCTGCCGATGCTCTGCCAGAAGGCAGACGCCAAGGCTTATCTGCGGCGCTATCTGGACGAGACGGCCACGGAGGTGACACCATGCGGCAATTCCTGAACTCCCTGTTCGTCCTCAGCGAGGACGCTTACCTCACGCTGGACGGCGAAAACGTTGTGGTCAGCCGTGGAAAAGCTGAGGTCGGGCGGGTGCCGCTGCACACGCTGGAAAGTATCCTCTGCTTCAGTTACGCCGGTGCCAGCCCTGCGCTGATGGGCAAATGCGGACGTATGGGCGTCGACCTGAGCTTTTATACCCCGCGCGGACGCTTTTTAGCGCGCACTGTGGGCGAGGAACGCGGCAACGTATTGCTGCGGCAGACCCAGTACGCCGTTGCCGCCAGCGAGGCGCTCAGTTGCAGTTATGCCCGCAGCTTTATTCTGGGCAAGGTTTACAATGCCCGCTGGGTGCTGGAGCGCGCCACCCGGGACCACCCGCAGCGGGTGCCCGTGGACGAATTGAAACAGACCAGCGCACAACTGGCGGCTGCCCTACCGCTAGTGGAAGGCTGCGAGGATCTGGAGCAGCTGCGCGGGCTGGAAGGCGAAGCTGCACAGCGGTACTTCGACCGGTTCAACGCGCTGATCTTACAGCAAAACGATGCCTTTGTGTTTACCTGCCGCAGCCGCAGACCGCCGCTGGATAACGTGAACGCGCTGCTGTCCTTTGCCTATTCCCTTCTGGCCAGCGATTGCGCCGCCGCGCTGGAGGGTGCCGGGCTGGACCCCTATGTGGGCTTTTTGCACCGTGCCCGTCCCGGGCGGCGCAGCCTTGCATTGGATCTGATGGAAGAGCTGCGCACCGTTCTGGCTGACCGGTTCGTGTTGTCCTGTATCAACCAGAAAGTGCTGAATGCGAAGCACTTTGAAAAGCAGGAAAACGGTGCCGTTCTGCTGACCGAGGAGGGACGCCGTGCATTCCTGAACGCATGGCAGCAGAAAAAGCGCGAAGTCATCACCCACCCGTTTTTGAAGGAAAAGCTCTGCTGGGGGCTTGTGCCTTATGTGCAGGCGTTGCTGCTGGCGCGCACCCTGCGGGGCGATTTAGACGTTTACCCTCCGTTTTTCTGGAAATGAGGTGCAATCATGCTAGTACTGATCACCTACGACGTAAACACCGAGACCTCTGCCGGACGCAAGCGGCTGCGCAAGGTTGCCAAGAAGTGCGTAGATCATGGGCAGCGGGTGCAAAATTCCGTGTTCGAATGCCTGCTGAACGCTTCGCAGTACGCAGTTCTCAAAGCAGAGCTGACCGCCCTGATCGACCCTGCCTTGGACAGTCTGCGGTTCTACCAGCTAGGCAACAACTACCAGACCAAGGTCGAGCACGTTGGACTGCACCCAAAATTTGCCCAAGACAGCGTGCTGATCTTTTGATGTCCGGCCAGTGCGAATCGGCAGCACACATGGTTTTCCGGGACGCTTCGCACCGGAATACCAGCCGTTTGCGCAAGTAACGGTGTGATTTTGCGGTTTGGTTTGCAAGCATCTCTTTGCAATTTGTGCAGAGAGGTGTATAATGAGACAAAAGCAGGGTGTTTTCTCTCTGTTTTTGCTGTCGCCCTCCTCGCGGAGGGCGTGGATAGAAATAGACAGGTTCTTCACGGCTGCGCTGACCGCTGCCGGTCGCCCTCCTCGCGGAGGGCGTGGATAGAAATTTCTGCAGCGGCCAGTATTTTGTGCTGGCGCAGGATGACGCCCTCGGCATCTACATCGAGGCGGAGAAAGCCGGAACGGAGGCGAACGACATTCCGGCCGGAACCTCTGTTGTGCCGACCGACACGCAGCGGAGCCTCACGGCCTGCTCCATCGTCGAGGAGCTCGAACCGGGCGCAGACGACGAGGACGACGAGAGCCTCCGAAAGCGTGTACAGGAGAAAATCGCTGGACCGGCAGAAAATGGAAACCAGCAGCATTACAAAACGTGGTGCGAGAGCATCTCCGGCGTCGGCCGTGCGCGCATTGTTCCCCTTTGGGCGGGAGAGAACACGGTCAAAGGCATTCTCATTGACACGGAGGGCGGCCCGGCGTCTGAGGCTGTTGTGCAGCGCGTACAGGAGTACATCGACCCGGGCGGGACCGGCCTTGGTGAGGGACAGGCCAACATCGGCGCGCACTTCACCGCGACATCCGCCACGGCGAAAAGGGTCAACATCTCTTTCTCCGTGACACTTGCAAAGGGAGGAGACCTCGCCAGCGTCAGGAGCGCAGCGCAGACGGCCCTCAAAGCTCAAATCAAGAGCATCAACCTCACCACGGACGACAGCGAAACGCCCACCCTGCGCATCAGCACGGTCGGCAACACGATTTACAGCCTCTTGGGAGTGCTGGACTACGCAAACCTCCGTTTCAACGGCCAGACGGCAAACGTCGAGGCCGGAAAAGAGGAGGTATTTGTTTTGGGGGAGGTGACAGTAAGTGAAACCAACCCTGTATCCTAACGGATTCCCCAGCGCATACGAGGAGCTGAAAACATTCTACCCGGTGTTCTACCGGGATGTTTTCGAGATGGACGCTATCTGGCGCGCAGCCGGAGGCGGGCTGGACGAAATCGAGGACGGCGTGGACGCTGTTGTCAACAACAACTTCGTATCCCTGATGGACACGGATACGCTGGCGCAGATGGAAACCTTCCTCGGTATCCCTCTGAACCAGAAGCGCACCCTCGAGGCGCGGCGCAAGCTCGTCGCCTTGTACTTCATCGGCGGCAACCACATCGGCTCTCAGGAGATAAAAGATATTGTTTTTGGATATACCGGAGCCTCGTCCTCTGTTGAATTCAAAAATAGCAGAATTTATGTGAAGCTCTTCCCAAATGATAACTCCACATTCTTATCGAGCGACGTCATGGAATGCTTGAAGCGCAAGATTCCGGCTCATCTTTCGCTTTCGCTTGT
>OLSN01001081.1_pt1 | contig 25588 bp, 26 predicted proteins | sample 1672411 | NCBI WGS metagenome assembly OLSN01 (sample SAMEA3136683, study PRJEB25190) | human gut metagenome | biome: human gut; feature: human-associated habitat; material: faeces | place: Austria | collected 2013 | reverse complement strand
TCGCCTTCCTGGCGGGCAACTTCCTGCCCCTGCCCTTCGACGCTCTCTTCCTGGGCATGGCCGTGTGCCTGGTCATTCTGGCCGTGGGCCTGGCTGCCGGGAAACATAACTCTGCCAACGTGTCTACGCACTGACTTCACTTGCATACGCCGCCCCCGCCGGGAACAGCAGCCCGGCGGGGGCGGCGGCTATTTTCTGGACAAATCCAGCCAAACTATGCTAAAATGATCTTACGAACCATTTCCGACCATCTCGACCCATCTCAAACGTCTCGAACCATTGCGTAGTGGCCGCAGACCCCTGCGGCCATTCCACCTACGCCTGATCTTACACTTCACAGAAAGGGGGGCTTCCCATGCTCGGCGCTCTCATCGGCGACATCGCAGGCTCCATCTACGAGTGGCACAACCACAAATCCAAAGACTTTCCCTTCCTCCAGCCCCAGTGCCGCATGACGGACGACAGCATCATGACCACCGCCATCGCCGCCGCCGTCTTAGAAGGCATCGACGACCTGGACGAATTCAAAACCAACGTCATCGCGCAAATGCGTTACTTCGGGGCCAAGTACCCCGGCCGGGGCTACGGCCCCCGGTTCGAGCGCTGGCTCACCAGCCCCGAACCCCAGCCCTACCACAGCCTGGGCAACGGCAGCGCCATGCGCGTCTCCCCGGTGGCCTGGGCGGCGGAGAGCCTGCCCCAATGCCTGGCCCTGGCCAAGGCCTCGGCAGAGGTCACGCACGACCACCCGGACGGCATCGCCGGGGCCTGCGCCGTGGCGGGGGCGGTTTACCTGGCCCGCACCGGGGCGGACAAGGCCGCCATCGCCGACCACGTCACCCGCTACTATCCCCTGGGCTTCACCCTGGACGAGATCCGGGACGCCTACCAGTTCGACGTCTCCTGCGCGGGCAGCGTCCCCCAGGCCATGGAAGCCTTCTTGGAGGCGGAGAGCTTTGAGGACGCAGTACGCAACGCCATCTCCATCGGCGGCGACAGCGACACCATCGCCTGCATGGCGGGGGCCGTGGCGGCGGCGTTCTTCGGCATCCCCAAGGACATCCGGGAGGCGGCCCAGCCGTTTCTGGAGGGCGAGGTCAAGCGCGTCTATCAGGCCTTCATCCAACGCTACTGAACAGGAGGACACACACCATGTGGAACACCACGCTCTGCTACATCGAGCGCCAGGGGCAGTACCTCATGCTCCACCGCGTCAAGAAAGAAAACGACATCAACAAGGACAAGTGGATCGGCATCGGCGGCAAGTTTGAGGACAAGGAAAGCCCCGAAGAGTGTCTCGTCCGCGAGGTCCGGGAGGAGACGGGCCTCACCCTCACGGACTACACCTACCGGGGCCTGGTCACCTTCGTCTCTGACCGCTGGGTGACGGAGTACATGCACCTCTTCACCGCCCGCACCGACCAGGCAGACTTCATCGACTGCGACGAGGGGGACTTAGAGTGGGTGGACAAGGACAAGGTCAAAGACCTGCCCATCTGGACGGGAGATAAAATTTTCCTGGACCTGCTGAACCAGGACGTCCCCTTCTTCTCCCTCAAGCTCTCGTATGTGGGCGACACGCTGGTGGAGGCAGTGCTGAACGGGAAGGCGATTTCGACGGAGGTTTAACCCTCCCGGTACTCCAAATTGACCACCACAATGTTGTCGTAGACCGCCATCCCCGACCCGATGCTGGCGTAGTAAGTAAACGGCACGGCGGCCTGTGTTCTCTCTTCGTCGTACGAGATGCCCGCTGCATTCAGCTCCGTGTCCTGCTGGATCGAGACCCAGCCCTCCACGGCTTTCACCCGAACGCTGTCCACGCTGGTGATAGCATCCCCCTCGTAGTGGAAATAGACCGTGGCCAGGGCCAAGTAGTCGGTATTTCCGCCCGGAGAGATGATCTCCGCATACGTCCCCGTTCCGTCGTCGTTGAGCTTCAGCTCAGGGCTTTTGGGGAGCTCTGTCGACGTTTCGGAGGGCGTTGTCTCCGCAGGAGGTGTCGTCTCTTCTGCGCCGCAGGCAGAAAGACAAACCAGCAAAAGCAGGCTCAAAAAACCTACACTGAGGGTCTTGCCAAGGTTCGTGTTCATACGCAGCTCCTTTCCAGGTCTTCGACGGACGTTTCTTCTCTCGCCTAGTCTGATCTTTTCTGGTCTAAACTAGCCTAATCTAGTCTAATCTATACTGGGTTTCCCGCTGGTTGCCAGTTGGTATCCCAGGTTTCCTCCGGACGTTTCTTTTCTAGCCTACTCTAACCTACACTAACCTAATCTATCCTAACCTAACCTATACTAACCTGTGTCAACATGATGTCGACATCACGTCGGCAAATTGTCGACAAAACGGGGGACGAAGCGGGCAAACGGCGGCGGGCAAACACGTTCTTCCTATCTTCTAGTATACCAGAAAACCCCACCCCCCACAATGCAACAACAAAAAGTTTTTGAGAAAAAATATCGGCACGCAGAGGTTGGTTCTGCGTGCCGGTTTTTCAAAGCCGTGTATTCTTCATCTCACTGCACGGTGGGGATGAACTGGATCTGCATCCGCATCCCCATGCCCTTGGCCAAACGCTGGAGGGTCTTTAAAGACGGGTTAGCATTTCCGTTTTCCAGTCTGCTGATGTCAGCCTGGGCGATCCCGGTCCGTTCAGCCAACTGCTTCTGGGTCAGACCAGCGGTTTTTCTGGCGTCGATCATGGCCTGGATGATGGCAAACTCCGGCTCCAGGGCATCGTACTCTGCTTTCAGTTCGGGGTCTTTGAGTTGTTCTTCCAGAAAGTCACGATAGCTGCTCATGACAGGTTCTCCTTTCTGCCGAGGTATTCGGCACGGTAACGCTTGGCACGTTCTTTTTCAGCAGGGGGCGTCTTGTTGGTCTTTTTGATAAAGCCGTTGGTCAGGATCACTTTTTTGCCGACCAGGAAAAAGTAGAGCACACGCGAGATGTCAGAGCCTACTTTGGCACGCAGCTCAAAAATACCGTCCTCCAAGGCTTTGGAATAGGGTTCCCGCAGCTCGATCCCGTTTGCTTCCAACAGGTCGATGGTTCTTAACATCTTGGCACGCATTTTATGATCTAAGCTCAGAAGGAACTCTTTGGCGGGTTCCGTCCCGTCAGGTTTGTCATAGAAGATAATTTCGTAATTTTCCATCGAAAAGCACCTTTGTTTTGTTCTCTTGTATCCTATGTTTATTTTATGTGATTTATCCTATATTGTCAAGAGAAATAGCGCCCCCGTTCCTGTGAAAGGTACAGAGGCGCTTCGGCGTAGTTCATACTAACAAAAATTAGATGCTAAAGAAGAACGGCCGGTCATTGATCAGCTCTTCGAGCTGCGACTCGCCGTACACCTCCACGCCCTTCTTTTTGAGCATCTGGGCCATGAGGCCGTCGCCCTCTGTGAGGGTGTGGGTGAAGGTGCCGTCGTAGATCTGCCCGCTGCCGCAGGAGGGGCTGCGCTCTTTGAGCAGGGCGGCCTTGCAGTGGTAGAGGTCGCACAGGCGCAGGGCCTCGGCGGTGCCGCGGAGGAATTGCTCGGTCACGTCCCGGCCGTCCTCCGTGACGATCTTGCCGCCCAGGCGCTCGGCGGGACAGCGGGGCGTGGGCAGGCCCCCCAGCTGCTCCGGGCAGACGGGGATGCAGGTGTGTTCTTTGAGCAGGCGTTTGTACTGGGGCAGCTGGTTGTGCTTGCCGTCGTAGCGGCAGCCCACGCCCAGGAGACAGGCGCTCACGAGTAGTTTCATCGGCCCGCCCTCAGCCCAGGGTCTCGGCCCACTGGTCCTCTTTGAAGCCGACGAGGACCTTGTTGTCGTCGGTGACCAGGATGGGGCGCTTGACCAGCATCCCGTCGGAGGCCAGCAGGGCATATTGCTCGGCGTCGCTCATCCCCGGCAGCTTTTTGGAAAGCTCCAGGGAGCGGTAGAGCTGGCCGCTGGTGTTGAAGAATTTTTTCAGGGGCAGACCGCTGGCCTGGTGCCACAGCTCCAGCTCGGCCAGGTCGGGGTTATCGGTCTTGATGTCCCGAATGTCATAGTCCACGTCATGTTCGTCCAGCCACTTCTGGGCCTTGCGGCAGGTGGAGCACTTGGGGTAGCATAAAAACAGCATCGTCTTGACCTCCTGTGTCTAGTATGGTTTCTCATGGCCTATGATAGCCGACCCGACGCCAAATTGCAAGACCCGTCCTTGACAGACCGGCCGGGGGAATGCTATCCTAACCCCGTAAGGGCCGGGACCCGATCCACTCCCCCGGCTCAAATTTGAAAGGAGCTGAGGTTTCTTTGCGAACCGGAACCAAATCCATGCGTGTCGCAGGCGCTCTCCAGGTGTTCATGGGCACGTCCATCCTGCTCACCATTTCGGGCATCTTCTCCTCGGACCAGGCCGGGCTGCTGGCCCTGTTTTATGTCTGCGGCGCATTTCAATTGGCCTGCGGCATCATCGCCCTGGCCCTGTCCAAGAAGAAGACGAAGATCCCCATCGTCCTGGGCGTGCTGCTGTTCATCCCCCAGGCCCTGCGCTTCCTGCTGCCCAGTTCGGGAACGATCTCCATCGTCATCAACGCCGTCTCCTTCGTTGTCCCGGCCTACTACCTGCTCAGCGCCTACTTAAACTATCGGGACGACTGATGTGATCCACACGACCGCTGTCAGTGGGCCGTAGGGGCCGCAGACCCCTGCGGCCCAGGCCCCCGGCCCCACCTCCCAGAACCCCCAGAAAGGAGGCCCCCTCCATGAAAGCCAAAAAATTCCTCGCTCTCCTCTGCGCCGTGGCGGTGGGCCTCACTTTGCTGGTCCTGCCGTCCTCGGCCACGGGGAGCCTGTTCTTCCTGTCTCTGAACGACACCCTCCCCGCCCAGTCGGTCCAGACGGCCCCCATCCAGTCCAGCGGCTGGGTCTACGTCCCCACGGGCGTCTTCAACAGCCGGACCACCGGCATCAACTTCGGCGTGTACTACGGCCTCACCGACAACAACGAGAGTCTGGTCCTCTATAACCTCTCCGGCAAGACCATGACCTTCCACCTGGACACGGACACCGCCACCACCTCCACCGGTGAGACGCCCGTCCCCGGCCGGGTCCTCCGGCAGAACGGGCAGTATTACGTCCCGGCCTACGCCGTCTGCCGCTTCTTCGGCCTGACCTATTCGTTTTACAGCACGGACTACGGCCCCCTGCTGCGCATCAAGGACAGCAACGCCGTCCTGAACGACAACCTCTTCCTCAGCTCTGCCGCCTCCATCCTGCGCAGCCGGACCAACAGCCAGATCTTCAATAACAACAACAATACCAACAGCAACGGCAATTCGGCGTCAACGCCCTCTACCCCCAGCTCGCCCACGACCCCGACCGTTCCCACGGCCCCGACCCAGCCGACCACGCCCAGCGACCCCGTGACCCCGGACGTGCCCGACACCGCCGAACCGGCCCCGACCTTCTCCCTCTACCTGGCCGTCCGCGCCCAGGCGGGGGCAGACATCACAGCCACCCTCAACGCCGTTCTGAGCACCGGGGCCATCCCCGTCGTCTTCTTCCCGGCGGACCAGGTGACCCAGTGCGCCGATCAAGTCCGGCAGGCCGCCGGGCGGGGCTGTCACGTGGGCCTCATCCCCGGCGGGGACAACGGAGAGGCCAAGCTCGCCAGCGTCCAGGCCGGCAGCAAAGCCCTGGCCGCCATCCTGCGGCAGGAGACTTGGTTCGTCCTGGGTGAGGACGAGACCCTGGCCAACGCAGGCTATCTCTGCTGGAGCCCCTCCCTCTCCTTCCAGACCGTCTCCAACGCCACCACCGTCTACAACAGCCTCATCCAGTCCGGCGAGAACGCCTCGGCCCCCCTGCGCCTCCTCTTCCGCACCCAAACCGACGCCAGCGCCCTGGCGGGGGTGCTGAACCAGCTCAAGGCCGATGGCGACACCTTCCTGGCCGTGCGGGAGACGAAGTATTGAATGACCACTTGCGTACATAAAGCGCCCCCGTACCTTCCACAGGCACGGGGGCGCTTGGTATCTCTGTGTAGACGTTCAATCCCGCAGCTTCAGCAGGTCCCATCTGGAGGACACCCCGCACTTCCGATAGAGATTCTGCAAGTGCTTGAGCAGGGTGTTCTTGCTGATGGTCAGCTTTGCCAGGATCTCCTCGTTGTTCCAATCCTGAAACACCAGGCCCAGGACCTCCCCCTCTCGCCGGGTCAGGTCATAGGTCCGGATGATCTCTTCCAGGCTCCGGGTCTGTTTCGGCTGGTTGTCCTCGTTCTGCTTGCAGGTCCAGCAGGCCAGGTCGATGTGGTTGGCCAGGGCGCGGAGATAGAAAGCCTCCTGGTCGGTGAAGAGGCCGTCCCCCCGCGTGCGGTAGAGGGCCAGGCGGCCCATGGCCTGCCCGGCGTAGGTGATGTTCATCTGCATGCAGTCGTGGACGTGGTAGGCCGTGTACAGCTCCCGGTAGCTGGCGGCGGAGAAGCGCTTGTCGCCGGACAAGATCTCGCTGTCCCGCACGACCATGGACTCCGGCGCGTGGCTGAGCCAGGCGGTGTAGGCCTTGTCGATGCGTCCCAGCCAGGCGTTCTCCACCTCCCGGAAGTTCTGTGGCTTGCAGTAGGGGTCCCGGTGGATGAGCTCCCCCGTCTCCGGGTCGGTCTGGATGGCGATGAGGCTGGCGTAGGTATAGGGGATGATGAGCTTGACCTGGGCCAGCAGGGTGGGGCGAAATTCCTCCAGCGTCCGGCAGGCGTGGATGCGGTAGATGATCTCGTTGTACAATAAAAAGTCGTTTTTTTCCATAGGGGTCCTCCAGCGGGATGCGTGTGCTTTCTGATACTTAATTTTATCCCCTTCCCCAACTAAAATCAAGCACTTTTTACCGGGGTTCAAGTAGCCCTTCTCAGCAAAAATTTCAAATTCACTAAAATTAAGCATTGCTTTTTTGTTCGTTTTCCTGTATTATAAACAAGACAAGAGGAGAAGCCAGTGAGTAGGCTGTTCCCTCTGCCCCTTTTCTAATCTTTCTCTTTGTGATTGAGATTACTTTCCTTTCTTTTCCGAAAGCGTCCTCCCGCCAGTTGGTCAGGCGGGAGGGCGTTTTTGGTTTTTCTGCTCAAAAATAATTCTTTCTTCTTATTTCAAATGATTATTTTCATGGTTCTATGCCATTGTTTTTTGCCTCTCTCTGACGTAGGATAGTCCCAGAGATCCCCCCCATGATGCCACACCATGTCAGGAGGTGTTCCCCATGACGGAGAACAAAACGCCGACCCTAGGCCCTTTCTCTCGGACGCATGTTGCCGTGTGCTGTATTCTGGCAGCCGGGACGATGTGGGGCTGCCAGGGGCTGCCCAGCCGCGCCTTGGCGGGCTTAGGGATGCCCGCCCTGCCCATCATGGTCCTGCGCGATCTCGGCGGCGCAGCGCTGCTGGCGCTGCTCTTTCTCCTGACGGACCGCACGGCCTTCCGCGTCCGCCTGCGGGAGCTGCCCCTCTTGGCCCTCATGGGCATGAGCGGCGTGCTGGGCATGAACCTGCTCTATTACCGCAGCCAGCAGGTCTCCTCCCTGGCCGTGGCGGCGATCCTTCTGTACACAGCCCCAAGCATTGTCGTGCTTTTCTCCACTTTGATCTGGAAGGACCCGCTCACCAAGCGCAAGCTCTGCGCCCTGGGCCTGGCCTTTCTGGGCTGCAGCTTTGTGGCGGGCCTCTTAAACGGCTCCCTCTCCCTCTCCGTCCAAGGTCTGCTCCTCGGCCTGGGCTCGGCGCTGACCTACGCCTCCTACACGCTCTTCGGCCGAAAAGCCCTCACCTGGCACGGGGCGCTGACCGTGCTGTTTTACGCCCTGCTCTTTGCGGGCCTGGGGGCCTTGGTCCTGTGTCCGACCCAAGAGCTGGCCCTGCTCGTCACGACCTCCGGGGCCATCCCGCAGACCCTCTGCATGATGCTCTTCGCCACCGTCCTGCCCTATGTGCTGTACACCAAGGCCCTGGCCTGGCTGGACGACAGCGGCAAGGCCGCGATCCTGGCCTCGGTGGAGCCGGTGGTGGCCGCTCTGCTGGGCATCGTGGCCTTCGGCGAGCCGCTGACCCTGGGCGTTGCCCTGGGCCTGGTCTGCGTGCTGGGGGCGGTGGTGCTGCTGAAATAAGCCCCTTCTTGATTCCCTCTTGTTTTACTTATCTATGATCCCATTCGTTCTTATATTTAAGCAGGAATAACAGCGCACAAGTAAAGAGTTTATCAGTTTTTGTCATTGAGTCCCGGAACCAAATGGAGTATGATACAACTCGCGCCAAGGAACGGCGATGACCTCCCCGGTTTTTGGCGCATCTTACTCACACAGAATATACGCATCCCCTCGCACAGAACCAACGCACACGGGCGCTGCCGCATCGGCCTGACGGGACCTTCTTCCACCCCCACACGGCCCTCTCTTCTTCCTACTTTTGCGGCTCCGCCCCCGACTACGCAGCTGTGCCAAGACAGGCACCGCCGCCGTTTGGTACCATCCACCGATTTATCTCCCTTACCTCATTTTCTTCCATAGACAGCCCCCTCACTGCGCAGAAACAGTGGGGGGTGCTCTACGTTTAGCGGGAAATTTTTCCCCGCTTCGATCTACTGCAAAATGATAAGGTGTCTGACCCAGCCGACGGCTTGTGACGCCTTGCTTTCTCTGACCGGCCAAGGAGGGCCCACCGCATGAAGCACCTGTTCCCCGGCGCCACCGGGCATTTCTCCCTCATCCAGGGATGCTATTGGATGACCTATTGTATCCTCATCTCTTTCTCCAGCCTGTACCTGCTGGACCGGGGCTTCACAAACACCCAGATCGGCCTGCTCCTGGGCATAGCCGGTCTGACTGCTGCGATCCTCCAGCCCTTCGTTGGGGCCAAGGGGGACCACCTGAAGGTCCTCTCCCTGCGGCAGTTCACCTCCCTCCCCATCGCCGCCATGATCCTCTGCGGCGTGGGCCTGTTCCTCGTCCCCGCTAAGCCCGTCCAGGCGGCGCTGTACATGGTCCTGCTGGTCCTGCTCCAGCTGCTCACCCCCCTCATCTACTCCCTGGGCATGGACTGCCTCAACAATCATATCGAGCTGAACTTCGGCCTGGCCCGCGGCATCGGCGGCGGGACCTATGCCCTGGCCTCTGCCGTCTGCGGCTCCCTGGCCGCTGCCCTGGGGGCCAGGGTCATCCCCCTGGTCCTGGTGGTCGCCGTGGCGCTCATGCTGGCCTTTACCTTCACCTTCCGCCAGGGCGGTCCGGTAAAGTCCACCCTGCCCAAGCCCGACGCCCTGCCCCAGTCCGACGGCACCCCTTTCCTGAAGAAGTACCCCCAGGTGCTGCCCCTGCTCATCGGCGTCATCCTGCTTTACACCAGCCACAACGTCATCATGAACTTCCCCTACCAGATCGTCCGGAGCCTGGGCTGCGGCAGCGCGGAGATGGGCCACTACCTGACCCTGCAAAGCCTCATGGACATCCCCGCCATGGTCGTCTTCTCCCTGCTGCTCAAGCGGGCCTCCAGCCGCGCCTGGGTGCGCCTGACGGGCATCTCCTTCTTCCTGCACGCCCTGCTCACCTGGCTGGCCCCCAACCTGCCCTTCCTGATGGTGGTCCAGGTCTTTGAGATGTCCGGCTACGCCCTCTACTCCGTCTCCTCCGTCTACTTTGTCAACGAGATGGTAGACCTCTGCGACCGCGTCCAGGGCCAGACCTACTTCACCATGGCCAACACCATCGGCATCGTCCTCAGCAGCGTCCTGGGCGGCCGCCTGCTAGACCTGGGCGGTGCCTCCGCGGCCCTCTGCCTGGCCACCGTCACCGGCGCCGCCGGCATGGTCATCCTCTGGTTCCTCCTCCGCCGCAAATCCCTCCGCCCCGCCACGAACGCCGCCTAAACTATCCCAAGACACAACACAGCCCAGCACGGTTTTTTTGTTTCCGTGCTGGGCTGCTCGTATTATTTCGTATTATTTTTCAATGGATGCAAACGCCTCATGGCATCAAACTGCCCTCCCCCATCTCCCGTAGGGGCCGCAGACCCCTGCGGCCCGCTCGTCTGGGGGAGCTGCATGTTTCGTTTTGTGGTTCCGCGCGGCAGGCTGTGGGCCGCAGAGGTCTGCGGCCCCTACGAGAAATGGTATGGCCCGATTTACTGCCAATGCTTCAACTTCGGCAGCATCGCTTCCAAATAGCCCCGCACCGCCTCCGGTGGCCAAGTCTCGCTGCTCATGTGCTGAACCAGGAACTCCGTCAGCTGTTCCAAGCTGGTGTAGACGAAGGCCCCGTCTGCATAGCACCACTTGCAGTAGTCCTCGTTGAAACTGCCGTCCGGTTCTCTGCTGAGGGTATCCTCTTCCAGGGGCATCCCACAGCACTGACAGACCAGCTTCCGGGGCGATCCCAGCAGGGTATTGATGGACACGTCAAAGAGCTTCGAGAGCCGTTTCAGCGTCTCCGTATTGGGAACCGTCTCCCCCTGCTCCCAGCGGGAGACTGCCTGCCGGGTCACATAGACCCGCTCGGCCAATTCTTCCTGAGAAAGCCCGTTTTTCACCCGCAGTTCCAAAATGATCTGTTTCGCTTCCATGGTACACATCACCTCACAGACAGGATACCACAGCTTCCCCCAGAAGCCAAGCAACTGCCAGTTGCATAACACAACCCAGCACGGTTTTTTGCTTCCGTGCTGGGCTGTCTCCATTTTTATGCTCCATCGGGATCGATTGCATCCCACACTTGATTTCTCCGACCATGGATGAAACGAAATATCTCCACATGATCCTGAAACACAGTATAGTACAGGATATAGTTTTTCACCGCTACTTTTCTGATTTCATGATCAATTGGGCGGTCTGTACGATATAGCGCATTGGCATACGGAAATTGCGCGATTCGCTCTACGGTTGCTTCAAACTCCTGAAGCAAATTTTCTGCCGCCTGTACGGATCCTAACGTATCTGCTAGATAATCTACTGCGGATACTAAGTCTTTCTCGACAGAAGGCAGGTAGATAATCTTATGCATTGGCCTTCCTCTTTGCAGCTCGAATTCTGGCCCAAGCTGCCTCCATGACCTGCTCATGAGTTAGGCGCTTCGTCGTGCTGGCTGCTTCGATCTCTGCTTCCCGCAACTTTTCGTAAACTTCGTTCTCATAGTTCCATTCCTCATAAGCATCCATGCTCATAACGACCAAAGAACCTACTCCATTTTTGGTGAGAAACACGGGTTCTTTGCTGCCCTGCGCTTCACGCGTAATCTCAGCAAAGTGGTTTCGCAAATCAGATACCGGACGAATCGTCGGCATTACAGCCACCTCCTTTCACATAATTATATGCAATATTTCGCTAAAAGTCAATTTCATTTCTGGGGTCCTTGCGCCAGGCTCTTCCTCCAAACGCCCGACCGCTCATAAATATACCCCAGGGGGACGGAGGAGGCCGGGGCGATGGCGCAGGCCCAGAAGATGCCGACCAGGCCGAAGAAGTGGTTCAGGATGAGCGCCAGGATCACGCGGGCCACGATGCAGTTGAGCAGGCTGGAGCCGAGGGCAAACATGGTGTTGCCCGCGCCCAGGGGCAGGGCGTTGTAGACCATGAAGCTGGCGTAGAAAATTTGGCCCACGATCTCGATCCGCAGGTTTTGCAGGGCGATGGCCTGGGTCACCGCGTCGGGGTGGAAGATGGCCAGCAGCTGCGGGGCAAACAGCTCCACGAGGACAATGAGCACCGCCGTCACCGAGAGGGAAATGCGCATGGCAACGTGGACCACCCGGCTGGCCCGGTCGAATTTCTTTGCCCCCAGGCACTGGGCGACCATGGTCGTGGCGGCGGTATAGAGGGCCAGGGTGCAGAGCAGGGCCACGTCCTTGATCTTCGCGCAGATGCCGCTGGCGGCGGAGGCCTCGACCCCGTACTGGTTGATGAGGAAGGTCATGGCCAGCCAGGAAAGGCCCACCACGGTCATCTGCACCGCGCAGGGGATGCCCAGCTTGAGCATCTGCCCCAGCTTGTCCCGGTGCATCCTCAGGGCCTTGCGGGCCAGGCCGAAGAGGTCCTTGTGCTTCAGAACGTAGGCCAGGCAGACGACAAAGCTCGCCAGCTGCGCCAGCATGGTCGCCAGGGCCGCGCCCCGCACGCCCCACTGGAAGGTGCCCATAAAGAGGCAGTCCAGCACGATGTTGCACACGGCAGTGACCGCCACGCAGTAGAACGGCTGCCGGGAGTTGCCCACCGAGCGCAGCATGGCAGAGAGCGCATTGTAGCCAAAGATCGGGATGATCCCCAGAGCGCAGATCTGGAGATAGGCCGTCGCCTCGTCCAGCGTCGGGGCCTTCAGGCCCACCAGGATGGGGCGGCTCAGGAAATAAATGACCCCCGTCATGATGAGGCCCGCCAGGATCGCAAAGCCGAAAATGGTCGTGTTGGTCTTGAGGCGGTTGTCCCGGTCTTTCGCCCCGAAATACTGGCCCATGAGGATGTTGCCGCCGGTGGTGATGCCCAGGATGACTTGGGTGAGGATCTGCATGACCTGGCTGGCGTTGTTGATGGCGGAGATGCCGTCCTTCCCGATGAACCACCCGGCCACGATCAGGTCCGTGATGGCATAGGCCGACTGGAGCAGCGAGGAGAGCACCACCGGCCAGGCATAGACGAGTAATTTTTTCCAGATGACCCCTTCGGTCAGGTCCATCTGACGCATGGGCAGCACCTCCTGTTTCGGTCCCTGTTGCTTGCAATCGAAATGATGTGTCTGGTTTTATTCGCTATGATACCATAAAATCCGCCGATTTGGAAGGGAAACCCCCGGCGGCGGGGGAAGATTCGTCACTTTCCGAATTGTCTCTCTCTCGGTTCTGTGCTATGATATCATATCAGTGTCTGCTGCGCGGCAGCGCACACCCCAAAATTGACCAGAGAGACTAGAAAGAAAGAGAAAGGCGGACATGCCGTGAATATACTCATCGTAGGCGCCGGCAAGGTAGGCTCTACCCTGGCCGACTATCTCTCCCGCGAAAACCATAACGTGACCATCATCGACAACGACGACGAGGCCATCCACCGGGCCAGCGACACGCTGGACGTCATGTGCATCAAAGGCCCCGGCGCTGCCCCCTCCGTCCTCCGGGAGGGCGGTGCGGGCGAGGCCGACCTGGTCCTGGCCACCACCAACATGGACGAGGTGAACATGCTCTGCGCCCTCACCTCCAAGCGCCTGGGGGCCAAATATACCATCGCCCGCATCCGGGACGTGGCCTACACCGAGGACCTGGCCTCCCTCCAGAAGGACCTGAGCATCGACTCGGTCATCAACCCCGAATACTCCACCGCCTTAGAAATTTCCCGCCTGCTCCGCTTCCCCGCGGCGGCCAACGTGGATACCTTCTTCCGGGGCAAGGTGGAGATGCTGGGCGTCCGCGTCCGGGAAACAGACTCCATCGTGGGCCATCCCCTTTCAGAGCTGTTCGGCCACAACAGCCCAAACATCCTCTTCTCCGCCTGCGAGCGCAAGGGGCAGGTCATCATCCCCAACGGCGACTTCGTCCCCCAGGCCGGGGACAAGCTCTATGTCACCGGCACCCCCAGGGACCTCTCCGCCTACCTGCGGACCCTGGGGCGGGACCTGCCAAAGATCCACTCGGCCTTTCTCATCGGCGGCAGCCGCATCGCCCACTATCTGTCCAAGCTCCTGCTGTCCATGGGCGTGCGCGTGACGCTCGTCGAGAACAACGAGGAGCACTGCCGACGCCTGTCCGAGTGGCTCCCCGACGCCCTGGTCCTACACGGCGACGGCACGGACCAGGAGCTGCTGGCCTCCGAGCATTTCACCAACAACGATGCCTTCATCGCCCTGACCGGCCGGGACGAGGACAACCTCATCTCCGCCCTCTACGCCCAGCAGCAGGGCATCCGCAAGGTCGTCGCCAAGAGCAACCGGATGAACTACTCCGCCGTCGTCCAGGCCGCGGGCCTGGACTGCGTGGTGGCCCCCAAGCTCATCACCGTGGCCCGCATCCTCCGGCTGGTCCGGGGCCTGCAAGACAAAAGCGGCAGCGTCATGACCGCCCTCTACCAGATCGCCGACACCGACGCCGAGGCCGCCGAGTTCCTCCTCCGGGACAACACCCCCCACCTGGGCGTGCCTTTGAAAGACCTGCCCATCCGCAAGGGTTTCTTAATTGCCGCCCTGCTCCACGAGAAGAAGGTCATCATCCCCTCCGGCGGCACCGTCCTGTCGGCCGGGGACCGGGTCATCGTCATCTCCCACAGCACCGACATCCAGGCCTTCCGGGACATCTTTGAAAAGCTCTGAGGGGGGCGGACGATGAACTATAAGCTCATGCTGCGTATGCTGGGGCGGACGCTCCAGGTGGAAGCCCTCTGCCTTCTCCTGCCCCTGCTGGTCGCCCTGTGGTACCACGAAGACCCCCGCCCCTTCCTCTATACCATCGTCCCCGTGGCCCTGCTGGGCTTCGCCCTGGCCCGGATCCCGTCCCGTGACGCCTTCTTCTCCCGCGAGGGCTTCACCGTGGTGGGCCTCATCTGGCTGGCGTTCAGTCTGTTCGGGGCCTTGCCCTTCTGGTTCTCCGGCGCGTTTCAGAGCTTTGCCGACTGTCTCTTCGAGATCGTCTCCGGCTTCACCACCTCCGGCGGCACCGTCCTGGCAGACATCGAGGCCCTGCCCCGCGGCATCCTGTTCTGGCGGTCCTTCGCCTCCTGGATCGGGGGCATGGGCGTGCTGCTCTTCACGCTGGCCTTTCTGCCCCGCGTGGGCGGCCGGACCCAGGTGCTGGTCCACGCAGAGGTCCCCGGCCCCATCTTCTCCAAGCTGGTGCCCAAGACCGTCCAGTCCTCCCAGATTTTATACATAATGTACTTCGTCCTCACCGGGGCGGAGATCCTGGCCTTTCTCCTGGCGGGCCTGCCCCTGTACGACGCCGTGGTCACCACCTTCGCCTGCGTCTGCACCGGCGGCTTCTCCGTCATGAACCTGAGCATCGGGGCTTACAGCCTGCCCGCCTGCGAGATCATCGCCATCGTCTTCATGCTGCTCGGCTCGCTCAACTTCGCCCTGTTCTTTCTCGCCCTCACCGGTCGGGCCAAGCAGGTGATCAAAAGCGACGAGCTGCAATTCTTCCTCCTCATCGTGGCAGGCGCCTCCCTCCTGATCTTCTGGAACATCCTGCCCCTGTACGACACGGCGGGCCACGCCCTGCGGGACGCCGTCTTCCAGGTGACCTCCGTCATCTCCACCTCCGGCTTCTCGACCACGGACTACAACCTCTGGCCCCCCTTCGCCCAGACGATCCTCGTCCTGCTCATGTTCGTGGGCGGCTGTTCGGGCAGCACGGCGGGCAGCATCAAGTGCGGGCGGATCTTACTGCTCCTGCGCTCCTCCACCCGCTCCCTCCTGCGCCTGTCCCACCCCCGCGCCGTGCGCGTGGTGAAGCTCGACGGGAAGGTCGTCGATGAGGAGACGCTGCGCACCGTCTCGTCCTTCTTCCTCTGCTTCTTCGCCCTGCTGGGCGTGGGGTGTCTGGTGGTGTCGCTGGATGGCTACTCCCTCACCACGTCCTTCACCGCCGCCCTGGGCTGTCTGAGCAACGTCGGCCCCGGCCTGGACCTGGTCGGCCCCATGGGGAACTTCGGGCTGCTGTCGGGCTTCAACAAGGTCTTTCTCTCCCTGCTGATGCTCATCGGGCGTCTGGAGATTTTCCCCATCTTGCTCCTGTTCCTTCCCTCCACCTGGCGGCGCTCCTGATGCGCCGCCGCCGCTTTTCTGGTGACAATGAACTATAAACTCATGCTGCGGACCCTGGGCCGCACCTTACAACTGGAAGCCCTGTGTCTGCTGCCCCCCCTGGTCACGGCCCTGCTCTACCGCGAGGACCCGCGGCCGTTTGTCTATACCATCGTCCTGGTGGCCCTGCTGGGCACGGCCCTGTCCTGCCTGAAGGCCAAGCCGGAGTTTTACTCCCGCGAGGGCTACGCCGTCGTGGGCCTCATCTGGCTGACCCTGAGTCTCTTCGGAGCCTTGCCCTTCTTCTTTTCGGGGTATTTCCCCTCCTATATCGACAGCTTCTTCGAGGTCGTCTCCGGCTTCACCACCACGGGCTGCTCCATCTTAACGGCCGTCGAGGGCCTGCCCCGCGGCATCCTGTTCTGGCGGTCGTTTTCCTCCTGGATCGGCGGCATGGGCGTGCTGATCTTCACCCTGGCCTTCCTGCCCAAGGTGGGCGGGCGGACCCAAGTGCTGGTCCAGGCGGAGGCCACCGGCCCCGTCTCCTCCAAGCTGGTGCCCAAGACGTCCCTCTCCTCCCGGATCCTGTACAGCATCTACATCGCCTTCACCGGGGCGGAGACCCTGGCCCTGTGCCTGGCCGGGATGCCCTTTTACGATGCCCTGCTGACGTCGTTTGCCACGGCCTGCACCGGCGGCTTCTCCGTGCGCAACGCCAGCATCGCCGCCTACGGCCTGCCCGCCTGCGAGATCATCGTGACGGTCTTCATGCTCCTGTGCTCCGTGAACTTCGCCGTCTATTTCCTCCTCCTGACCCGCCGGCTCAGGCAAGCGCTCAAAAGCGACGAGCTGCGCTTCTTCCTCTGCGCCGTCCTGGGGGCCGTGGCTTTGATCTTTTGGAACCTCCTGCCCGCCTATGAAGCTGCCGGCCACACCCTGCGGGACACCTGGTTCCAGGTGGCGTCGGTGGTCTCCACCTCCGGCTTCTCCACGGCGGACTTCGCCCAGTGGCCGGTCCTGTCCCAGCTCGTCTTGATCGGCCTCATGTTCTTGGGCGGCTGCGCCGGCAGCACGGCGGGCGGCATCAAGTGCTCCCGCATCCTGCTCATGCTCCGCTGTGCCGGCCGCTCCCTCAGCCGCCTGAGCCACCCCAGAGCCACCAAAGTGGTCAAGCTGGACGGCAAGGCCGTGGATGAGGACACCCTGAACACCGTGTTCGTCTTCTTCTGCCTCTTCTTCCTGTTGCTGGGCGGCGGCTGCCTGCTGGTGTGCCTGGACGGGTTCGACCTGACCACGTCCTTTACTGCCGCGCTGACCTGCCTGAGCAACGTCGGCCCCGGCCTGGGGGAAGTGGGGCCGATGGGGAACTTTGCCGCCTTCTCCCCCCTGAGCAAGGTGGTCCTCTCCCTGGCCATGCTCATCGGCCGTTTGGAGATCTTCCCCATGCTCATCCTCTTCTCCCCCGCTACCTGGCGGAGGCACTGAGCAGCAATGCAGAAAAAAATGCACCCCCTGTAAAATATCCCTTTTTTGTGGAATTTTCGTCGAGGTTTTTTGTCATTTTTGTGAAATCCTTTGGAAACTTCAGAAAAATCTTGGAGATACTCTTGCAAATCCCTTTTCTTATGCTAAAATTGGTGTGTTATCCGTAAAGGCATTGTCAATCCCGGGCAATGCGAACAAAAAAAAGGAGTGTCGTAAGTGGAAAAGTATCTGTGGATCGGCTTCATCGGCGCCGTCATCGCGCTGCTGTTCGCTGTGATCCAACGCAAAAAGGTCATGTCCTATTCCGAGGGCAATGCCACGATGCAGAAGATCGCCAAGAGCATCCGTGAGGGCGCCAATGCGTATCTGAAGCACCAGTATTCCACCGTCGCAAAGGTGTTTGCCGTGGTCTTTGTGATCCTGGCCATCATCGCCTTTGCCAGCGGCGGTAGCATGCTGTCTAAGTTCACCCCCTTCGCCTTCCTCACCGGTGGTATCTGGTCCATGCTGGCCGGCCTCATCGGCATGAAGATCGCGACCAACGCCAACGCCCGTACCGCCCAGGCTGCCTCCGAGGGCCTCAACCGCGGCCTGCGCGTGGCCTTCTCCTCCGGCTCCGTCATGGGCTTCACCGTCGTCGGCCTGGGTATGCTGGACATCAGCCTCTGGCTGGTGGGCCTGTACTTCCTCGCCGGCATCACCGATCCCGTCGAGCTGGGCAACATCATGGTCATGAACGGCATCGGTGCTTCCTTCATGGCACTGTTTGCCCGTGTGGGCGGCGGTATCTACACCAAGGCCGCTGACGTGGGCGCCGACCTGGTCGGTAAGGTCGAGGCCGGTATCCCCGAAGACGACCCCCGTAACCCCGCTACCATCGCCGACAACGTGGGCGACAACGTGGGCGACGTGGCCGGCATGGGCGCTGACCTGTACGAGTCCTATGTCGGTTCCATCCTGGCTACCTTTGCCCTGGGCGCCTGCGCCGGCTACGGCTGGCAGGGCATGATCCTGCCCCTGGCTCTGGCTGTCTGCGGCATCATCTGCTCCATCATCGGCTCCTTCCTGGTCAAGACCAAGGAGGACGCCACCCAGAAGAGCCTGCTGACTTCTCTGCGTACCGGCACCTACACCGCCGCTGTCCTGTCCGCCATTATCTCCGCCGTCCTGTGCTACTTCATCATGGGCGAGAACTGGCTGGGCATCTTCATCGCCATCCTGTGCGGTCTGATCGGCGGCTGTGCCATCGGTTACTTCACCGAGTATTTCACCTCCGACAACTACAAGCCCACCAAGAAGCTGGCCGCTGCCTCTGAGACCGGCGCTGCCACCATCATCATCGGCGGCATCTCCCTGGGCCTCATGTCCACCATCGCCTCCATCCTGATCGTGGCCGCTGCCATCCTGATCTCCTACTTCGCAGCCGGCGGCACCACCTCCATCCTGGACGCCACCGGCGGCTTCTCCGCTGAGTTCAACCAGGGCCTGTACGGCATCGGCATCGCCGCTGTCGGCATGCTCTCCACCCTGGGCATCACCCTGGCCACCGACGCTTACGGCCCCGTGGCCGACAACGCCGGCGGTATCGCCGAGATGTCCGGCCTGCCCGAAGAGGTCCGTGACCGCACCGACGCTCTGGACTCCCTGGGCAACACCACCGCTGCCACCGGTAAGGGCTTCGCCATCGGCTCTGCTTCCCTGACCGCTCTGGCTCTGCTGGTCTCCTACGTCAACATCGTCCAGACCCGCACCACCGAGACCCTGAACTTCACCCTGACCAGCCCCACCGTTCTGGTCGGCCTGTTCATCGGCGCGATGCTGACCTTCGTCTTCTCCGCCATGACCATGAGCGCCGTGCAGACCGCTGCACAGTCCATCGTGCTGGAGGTCCGCCGTCAGTTCCGCGAGATCACCGGCATCATGGAAGGCAAGACCGACCCTGAGTACGGCAAGTGCGTGGCTCTGTGCACCAAGGGCGCTCTGCATGAGATGGTCGCTCCCGCTCTGCTGGCCGTCATCGTTCCCATCATCACCGGCCTGATCCTCGGCCCCACCGGCGTCGTGGGTCTGCTGGGCGGCGTGTCCGTCACCGGTTTCGCCATGGCCGTGTTCATGTCCAACGCCGGCGGCGCTTGGGACAACGCCAAGAAGTACATCGAGCGGGGCAACCACGGCGGCAAGGGCTCTGAGCAGCACAAGGCAGCCGTTGTCGGCGACACCGTCGGCGACCCCTTCAAGGATACTTCCGGCCCCTCTCTGAACATCCTGATCAAGCTGTGCTCCACGGTCTCCATCGTGTTCTCCGGCCTGATCCTGGCCTTCTCCCTGCTGTAAGCAGACAAAGGCACTGTCACTTGAGCAAGTGATCGAGCTTCTCACAGCCCCGAACCACCACACCGGCGGTTCGGGGCTGTTTCTTCCCCCTGAACCGGATTTTGTGCAAGGCAAGGAAAAACTCGCTCTAAAAATGTGCAGAGAAAGAAAAAACTCGCTCTAATTTTGTGCATTCGATTGATTTTCACGCAGATCACCTCTATACTATACAGAGAGGAGGCGATGGCTATGCTTTACCTGAGACGAAAAATCGACGCTTTTCTAGACGCCTGGAAAGCAAACCCAGACCGAAAGCCCCTGATCGTAAAGGGCCCCCGGCAGGTCGGAAAAACCGAGTCCATCAATCGCTTTGCCCGAATGAACTACCAGAGCGTGATCTACATCAACTTTGTGGAAGAACCAAACTATAAAATGATCACTGCCGACGGGTACAAAACCGAGGATATCATCAAGAATATCTCCCGGCTCGACCCTTCCAAGCGCTTTCTTCCGGGGGAAACCTTGCTGTTTTTCGACGAATTGCAGGAGTTTCCGGATATCTCGACTGCCTTGAAATTTTTCAAGCTGGACGGCCGATTTGACGTGATCTGCAGCGGTTCCATGCTGGGTATCAACTACCGGAAAATCGAAAGCAACAGCGTGGGCTATAAGTCTGACTACGAAATGTACTCCATGGACTTCGAGGAGTTTCTTTGGGGAAAGGGCTATGACGAGCGCTTCGTCGAGGAGATGCTGGAACATATGCGGACCTTGAAGCCCTTCAACGAGGTACAGCTGTCCGTTTGCAGCGCCTTGTTTTTGGACTACTGTATCTTGGGTGGAATGCCTGCGGTGGTCCGTGAGTTCATAGAAAAGGGCACGTTTGAAGGCTCTCTCGAAGTCCAGCGGCAGCTGGTGGCCGATTACAAAGAGGACATCCGCAAATATGCTGACGGTCTGGACCAGACCAGAATTTTGAACGTATTTCAGCACATCCCGGTCCAGCTGGCCAAGGAGAACAAAAAGTTTCAGATCTCAAAGGTGGCCTCCGGCGCCCGCTTCCGGGATTACCGGGGGTGCATCGAGTGGCTGAGCGACGCGGGCATGGTCAACGTCTGCCACTGCCTGCACTTCCCGGAGCTTCCGCTGAAGGGGAATTACGATGAGACCAAGTATAAGCTCTATTTTGCCGACACCGGCCTGCTGGTCGCCATGCTGGACGAGGAAGCCCAGGACGATCTCCGCGCCAACAAAAACTTAGGGGTCTACAAGGGCGCTCTCTACGAGAACATCGTGGGGGAAGCCCTGGTCAAGGCAGGCTATCAGCTCTATTACTACAAGCGGGACGATTCTACCCTAGAGCAGGATTTCTTCGTCCGCACCGCAAGCGACCTGATCCCGGTAGAAGTCAAAGCCAAGAACGGAACGGCAAAATCCATGCGCACGCTGATCCACAGCGAAAAATACGCAGACATTCACGCCGGCATCAAGTTCACCGGCGGGAACATTGGTTACAGCGACGATATATATACCTTCCCCTATTTCTGCGCCTTCCTGCTCAAGCGCTATTTACGCCCATGACCCCAAAACCGGCCAGCCCCGAACCGTCACCCGGCGGTTCGGGGCTGTTTCTGTCGCTTTTCTGCTTGCTCTGCCCGGTCAGATGGGGTATACTAAAGTGTTACCAAGCAAACCCGCGAAAGGAATCCACTATGGCAAGAAAGATCTTGTTTCCCTTGTGTTTCGTCCTGGCCCTGGCCCTGACGTCCTGCGCCCCCGCCGGTCAACCGGCAGCGCAGGACGACGGCACGACCCACCTCGTCGCCACGACCTACCCCGTCTATCTCTTCACCTCTGAGCTTGTAAAGGGGGCCGAGGGCATCACCGTCGACCTGATGATCGACCAGCCCATCAGCTGCCTGCACGACTACACTCTGTCCGTCAAAGACATGAAGACGTTGGAGCGAGCCGACCTCATCATCCTGAGCGGCGCAGGCTTAGAGGAGACGATGGAGGACGCCTTAGACACCGTCTCCGACACCCCCCAGATCGACTGCGCCCAGGGCATCGCCCTCTTAGAGAGCAGCCACGACCATGACCATGGGCACGACCATGACGACCACGAGGAGGCCGACCACGACGCGCCGTCGGACCACGACCACGAGAGCGACCCCCACATCTGGCTGGACCCCAACCGCGTGGAGCAGATGCTGGGCAATCTCGCCGCTGGCCTGCGCCGCTTCGACCCGACCCACGCCGCCCTCTATGAGACCAACTGCCGACTGGCCCAGGAGCAGCTGAAGACAGCCTACCCCCAGATGCAGGCCGCCTTACAGAACCTCGCCTGCCGGGAGCTCATCACCTTCCACGACGGCTTTACCTACTTTGCCGAAGCCTTTGACCTGGACATTTTACGGGCCATCGAGGAGGAGGCAGGCAGCGAGGCCTCCGCCAAGGACGTCATGGAGATCGTGGAGGAGATCGACTATCATCAGATCCCCGCCATCTTCACCGAGGTCAACGGCTCGGATGCCACCGCCCAGATGATCCACCGGGAGTGCGGCGTCACCGTCCGGCCCCTGACCCTGATGATGGGGGCCACCGACGGCACCCCCGGCATCGCCCTGTACCTGGACCTGCTCTGGTCCGACGTGAACACCCTTCGGGAGGCATACGCATGAGACACGCCAAACAAGCCCACACCCGCATCCCCGTCCCGGCCCGGCCGGGGGCCTGTCAGCTCACCGTCCGGGACCTGGGCGTGACCCTGGAGGGGACAGAAATTTTACAGGACGTCTCCTTCCAGCTCAACTGCCGGGAGATCGTCGCCCTCATCGGCCCCAACGGGGCCGGCAAATCCTCCCTCTTCCGCAGCATCCTGGGCCAGATCCCCTACACCGGCACCATCAAGTTCGAGCTGGCCGGGGGCTACCCCAGCCACCCCAAGATCGGCTACGTCCCCCAAAGCCCCAGCTTTGACCGGAGCTGCCCCATCAGCGTCTTAGACTTCTTCGCCGCCGCCATCAGCCGCTGGCCGGTGTTCCTGCCCGTCCCCGCCCCCCTGCGGGACAAGGTGTCTGCGTGCCTTTCCCGCGTCCACGGCGAGGCCCTGCTCCACAAGCGCATCGGCACGCTCTCCGGCGGTGAGCTGCAACGGGTCCTCATGGCCCTGGCCCTGGAGCCTCTGCCCCAAATTTTGATCTTAGACGAGCCACTCTCCGGGGTGGACGTGGGCGGCGAGCATCTGCTCATGGACATGCTGGATGAGATCCGCCAGACCTATGACCTGTCCATCCTCTTCTCCACCCACGATTTCTCCTCCCTGCAGCAGTACGCCGACAAGGTGATCCTGCTCAAAAGCACCATTCTCAAGACCGGCACCCCCACCGAGGTCCTCACCTCCCCAGAGTTCCGCTCGGTCTTTCACCTCGACCTCGGCTTGCATCCCAATGGGGAAGGAGGGGCTGCACAATGACATTCTGGTACTGGCTCCTGTCCTGGCTGCCCTTCGAGTGGGCCGCGCCGGACACGATGCTCTTTATGAAAAACGCGCTCCTGGCCGTCCTGGTCGTCACGCCCCTCTTCGGCCTGCTCTCCACCATGGTCGTCGAGAGCCGCATGGCCTTCTTCTCCGACGCCCTGGGCCACTCCGCCTTTACCGGCATGGCCATCGGCGCTCTCTGCGGCCTGACGCACCCTGTGGGGGCCGCCGTGGTCTTCGCCGTGGTCATTGCCCTGCTCTTCACCCTCGTGCGCCAGAAGACCCACATGGCCAGCGACACGGCCATCAGCGTCTTCTCCTCCGCCGCCGTGGCCCTGGGCATCTTCCTCAGTACCCTGGGCGGACAGAGCTTCACGAAGTTCAACACGCTCCTCATCGGCGACATCCTCAGCGTCGCCCCCGCGGAGATCGGCCTCCTGGCCCTCATCCTCCTGGCCCTGGTGATCCTATGGCTCACGTCCTACAACCAGATGATGCTCTCCTCCGTCCACCAGGCCCTGGCGGACAGCCGGGGGATTCAAGTGGTCTGGAAGAACTTCCTCTTCACCGCCGCCATCGCCGTCGTGGTCACCATCTCCATGACCTGGGTGGGCCTGCTGGTCATCAACGCCCTGCTGGTCCTGCCCGGCGCAGCGGCCCGGAATCTGGCCAAAAATCTGCCGCAGTACCACCTCATCTCCATCCTGAGCGGCATCGTCTGCGGCATCGCGGGCCTCATGGTGTCGTACTACTTAGGCACGTCCACCGGCGCCTCCATCACGCTGCTGCTGGCGGTGTGGTTCTTTGTCACGCTGCTGGTGCGGCGGGCGCACTAATGGTGGCCGCCAGAGGTGGCGGATTAAATTCGTGGTTCCGTGTGGTGCCGTTCTGCCTTAGTACACGGCGGACTGCTTGCGCGACGTAGCCCTCATTCGTCCGCTTCGCGGCCACCTTCCCCCCAGGGGAAGGCTTTGCGCTGTACCGTATATCATAAGAAAGTACAACATTTCAAGTTTGTACCGCGTAGACAGAGCCTTCCCCGAGGGGGAAGGTGGGCCGGGCAAAGCCCGGGTCGGATGAGGGCTACCTACCAAAAGGAATCGGTCGTGTACTAAGGCAACACCCTACCCCGCAGAACCACCCATCCAATCCATTTTGCAAAGCAAAACTCCATGACAGAAAAGCCCCGAACCAAATCGGTTCGGGGCTTTGCCTTGTCGATGGTAACTCGTCTTTACTGGGGGTCATCCGCTCCGTCGTCGGTCTCGGACTCCTCCACCAGGTCCATGGAGAAGCGGTCGCCGCAGTTGGGGCAGGTCACTTCGCCGATGTCCAGCACGCTCTCGTCGATCACGATGTCCTCGCCGCAGCTGGGGCACTCGATCTCGAAGAAATCATCGCCCAGGTCAGACAGGTCCAGGGTGTCGTCCTCGTCCTCGTCGTCCTCGTCAAACAGAGCGGTCTCCACGTCGCTGAGGTCCTCGGCCATGGACTCCATGCCGTCGGTCAGGGCTTCCACCTCGACCTCCAGGTCCTCCACGGCAAAGCCCACGTCCTCCAAGACGTCGATGATCTTTGCGATGATCTTGCCCTCCTTAGAAGGCTCTTTGTCCAGGTCCAGGCCGTCGGCCAGGCCCTTCAGATAGGCAACCTTTTCAGAAATCGTCATGGAACAACCATCCTTTCCCGTGCCGGGTCTCAGCCCTTGGCACGCTCCAGATACTCGCCGGTACGAGTGTCGATCTTGATCTTGTCACCGGGGTTGATGAACAGGGGCACCTTGATCTCGGCGCCGGTCTCCACGGTGGCGGGCTTGGTCACGTTGGTGGCGGTGTCGCCCTTGAAGCCGGGGTCGGTCTCGGTGACCTCCAGCTCCACGAAGGTGGGGGGCTCGACGGCGAAGACCTTGCCCTTGTAGCTGTTGACCTTACAGGGCATGTTCTCCTTCACGAAGCGGAAGCTGTCGCCCAGGATCTCGGCGGCGATGGGGATCATGTCGTAGGTCTCCTGGTCCATGAAGTAGTACAGGTCGCCGTCGTTGTAGCTGTACTCCATGTCCTTCTTCTCCACGTAAGCGTTCTCAAACTTGGCCGTGGGGTTGAAAGAGGTCTCGGTGACGGCACCGGTGATGACATTCTTCATCTTGGTCCGCACGAAGGCAGCGCCCTTACCGGGCTTCACGTGCTGGAACTCCACCACCTGCATGACCTGGCCGTCCATCTCAAAGGTGACGCCATTGCGAAAATCGCCGGCAGTAATCATAGTAACTCATCCTCCAAACTAAATTGCCGTGCCGGCGGGTGCCGGTGGCTGAAACAAGTGCATCCGGAAACGACGGCCCGCGGCCGTCTTTCATTCCATAGTCGCTCCTTATTTTACAATACCTTGCGGGCTTTTGCAAGGGAATTTCCGTAATCCGGTGGATTCTGGGGCATTTTCTCTGCGTTTTCTCCTGCCCCCCGGCCGCATGACGGACGGCGCCCGCGCATCCCGACGCATTACAGACGGCGCCCGTCCTCGGCCCCGGCCCGGAACGGCGTCTCGATGCCAAAGCGCAAGGCCCGAAAGACCGTCCCAAACCGGA
>OLSN01001069.1_pt1 | contig 25844 bp, 19 predicted proteins | sample 1672411 | NCBI WGS metagenome assembly OLSN01 (sample SAMEA3136683, study PRJEB25190) | human gut metagenome | biome: human gut; feature: human-associated habitat; material: faeces | place: Austria | collected 2013 | reverse complement strand
TCTTACCAAAGGCTTCCATGCCGTTGGAGTTGGGGTAGCGGCCGCTGGCAGTACCTACGCTGGAGAACAGAACGTTCTTCAGCAGGCGATTCATGACATAAGCGGTATCGGGGGTCAGTGCCTGATAGCTGGTGGCGTTGTTTTCCAGATAGATGTTGCCGTCCCGGTCCAGCACACGGGTGTACAGGTGCGGGGTGGTGTACTCGCCATCATAGAAGATCTGGAAGGCTGCGGCCAGTGCCATGGGGGTAACGCCCTTGGTCTGGCTGCCCATGACCATCTGCGCCAGACCCACGTCGTTGGTGGGGTCCAGCGTATTCAGCTGCAAGGTGTTGTAGACGAAGTTGAAGATATTGCTTGCGCCCACAAGGTCGCCCACGCGGACTGCGATGGTATTCAGCGAGCGGGCAAGGCCGTTCCACAGCGGGAGATCACTGCCATCGCCGTAGTTGCCGCCGTAGTTGCGCGGCCAGCTGCGCCATGCGTTGGGGTAAGCGCGGAGCTGCTTGTCGGAGAGACCCATCAGGCCGTTCTTGCGGCAATAGTCCTCGTCCCGGATGATCATATCCTGCTTCTGGTACAGGGGGGAGTTGTTGAGCATGGTGGACCAGTTGACCAGACCATACTCAATGCCCAGCGCATAAGCGCCGATGGGCTTGATGGTAGAACCGGTCTGCCGCTCCACGTTGTAGGCGCGGTTCAGGGAAAGGCTCTTGGTCTTTTCGCCCAAGCCGCCCGCAATAGCCAGCACGTTGCCGTCATAGTCCAGCGTGACCATGGCAGCCTGCGTGCGCACGTTGCGGTAATAGTAGACGGTGCCGTCCTCGCCTGTGCGGGTCTTGGGGGTGCCGTCCTCGTTGAACACCTGTACATCATCATCCGAGATGGAAGTGACCTCTTCCTCATGCCAGCCCGCCGGGAAGTAAGCATCATCGGTGTTCAGCATCAGGTTCTCCATCTGGGACTGCAACTTGGTGTTGACAGTGGCTTCGATGGTAAAGCCACCGGTGTAGAGCAGCTTCTGCGCCTCGGACTCGCTGATGCCCTCCTTGGTCATGATGTCCTGCACGACCTCATTGAACAGTGCATCGGTGAAGTAGGAGGTGACGGTGCTGGGCTTTTTGCCGCTGTCCTCTTCGGCCAGCACAAGGGGCTGCGCAGCACCGTTGCGGTAGTCCTCCTCGCTGATCACGCCCTGCTGCCACATATTGTACATAATGAAGTTGCGGCGGTTGATCAGGTTTTCGGGGTTCGTGTAGGGGTTATAGTTGGTGGGGTTTTTGGTAATAGAGGCAATGGTGGCGCACTCCCACAGGCTCAGCTGGCTGACGTCCTTGTTGAAGTACTCGTTGGCCGCCGTCTGCACACCCTGAATGGTGCCGGTAAAGCTGATGGTGTTCAGGTAAGCCTCCAAAATGGTCTCCTTGGAGTAGCTGCGGCTCAGGCAGAGGGCGCGGTAGATCTCGCGTACCTTGCGCAGTGCACCATTGATACCGCTGGCACTGTTGTCATCGGTCAGGTTCTTGATGAGCTGCTGCTCCAGCGTGGATGCGCCCTGCTTGGAGCTGTAGATGGGCAGCAGATACTCGTTGATCATTGCGCCGATGGTACGCTTGAAGTTGACGCCGGGCTCTGAGTAGAAGTCCTTATCCTCGGTGCAGATGAACGCATACTGCAAGTTGGAAGGAATCTGCTCCAGGTCCGCCCATACGCGGTGGCTGTTGGAGGAGCGCAGGGTGGCATACTCCACCTGTGCGCCGGTATCCGGGTCGGTAGCCACCACCATACTGGACTGACTCAACTGGATGTTGTCCAAGTCCAGCAGGTCGCCGTCGTTGGCAGTAGCCTGCACCACATAGAACACCATGCCCACAGCCACCACGCTGCCCAGCATGATGCCAAGGCAGAGCACCGTAGCAAGGGTGCGGCCGATGAACCGCAGAATGGGGTGTTTGCTCTTTTCCTTCGGCGGCTTGGGACTTTTGGGTGCCTTGGGTGCGCGGGTGCGTTTTTCCGCTGCGGGGCGTGCCTCGCGGCGGCTCTGGGAAACATTGACCTTACGTCCCACCGGGCGGACAGGCTGTTCCTCGCCGCCCCGATGGATCTTTCTCATCTCATTGTTGGAGATAGGGATCGCCTCCTGACATTTCAAGACTGTTGCCGGGCATTGCTGCGCCGGGCTTTATCCACATCGTTTGTGACACGAAACTTCAAACTGCAATACCTTATTATAGCACGCACGCCCCAGCCGGGCAAGAACCAATCTTTGTGCGCTGAGCAGATATAAATAGTATAGCACACTCTCTTGTGGAAAGTACAGTATCTACGTGTGAAAATTGTCTGTCTCCCGCCCAAACGGGGCATACTTGCAGAGAAAGGGAGTGTTTTTTATGCGCAAGCTGTCTGTCTGCCTGTTCTATGGGCTTTGCGTATTCACCATTGTATTCAGCCTGTTCTGGATGGCGCTGCCAAAGCTGCCGCTATCCCAAACCCCTGCCGGGTCCGAGACCGACCCCGCCTCTCCCCTGAGCCTTGCCGCACAGGCAGTGCCCCAGACGGACGCCGCCCGCTACTGCCTGCGGGACAGCGGCGGACGGGTGGCGGTGTACACCTGCCGCGCCGATGGAACCCCGGGCACTTTGATCCGCGTGACCGGTATCTACACCAATCTTCTGCCGGAAAATGATGCTCTGCGCATCAAGCGCGGGCTTGTGGTCAACAGCCCCCGGGAGCTGGACTTGCTGCTGGAGGATCTAGGGGAGTAAATGCCCGGCAGAGCTAACGATTTTCAATGGCCTCCGCTTATCGGGTTGCGGCACCCAGCATCCGCATCGTGCTTTGGGCGGCACTTGCGTCTTGCTGGCCGCTGCCCCAACAACTCCTCCCTGTTTCCGCCACTGGCGGCGGTCGTCGTCGTTGCACTCTGGCCATATTCAGCGGAAAATTTATTTTTAATTTCGGGATAGCGGAGCGTCTGCGGACGCTCCGCTATCCCATTTTCACGAGGGGGATTGCAAAGATATACGGCAGCGCCTACTGCATATTCCTGCGTGAAAACGCAAAATAAGCCAGACCCGCAGGCCCGGCTTATTTAAAAACAAAAAATATTTTATGCTTCCATTTCTTCCAGCGGCACAAGGTATTCCTTGCGGCACTGCTCGTATTCCAGCATATAGTCCTTGCTGGGGCTATGGTGCATAATGTTTTTCAAGGTGTGGGAGTCGTAATCTTCGCCGGCCTCCATGCCCACCATGCGCACTGCGATATTGGAGCAGTGGTCGGAGATACGCTCGGCATTGTTCAGCACATCGAGGAACACCACGCCGGTGTCGATGGAGCAGATCCCGTCCTTCAGACGGCGGATGTGCTGGTCGCGCAGGCGCTCCACCATCACGTCAATGATCTCCTCCAGCGGCTCCACCTGTGCAGCCTTCTGGACATCATCGTTTTCAAAGGCCTCGTCCGTCAGAACCAGAATGCGCTCCAATGCGGCATCCAGCAATTGCAGTTCCTTTTGGGCGCTCTCGCTGAAGCTGGCTTCCTTATCGTACAGTTCCTCGGCCTTTTCCATGATGTTCACGGCATAGTCGCCAATGCGCTCGAACTCGGTGACAAAATTCAGCAGCTCGGTCACCGCGTGGCTCTCGTCGTCGCCCAGCTCCTGGTCGGTCAGCTTGATCAGGTAGTTGGTGATCTCCACCTCCATGCGGTCGATCAGGTTCTCGCGTACCTTAATGGCACTCACGGTCTCCTCGTCCATCTTCAAAAGCAGCGGCGCAGCCAGACCCACGTTGCGGGCGGCACGGCGGGACATCTTGATCACCGCGTTCTTAGCCTGCTGCAAAGCCACAGCCGGGCTCTTGTACAGACGCTCGTCCAGCACCGGCATGCTCAGCTCCTGTGCTTCCTCCACGCTGCTGGGCACCGTGAGCATCGCCAAGCGGCTCAGCACCCCGCTGCAAGGCAGGAACAACAGCATGGCGCACACGCTGGACAAAGTATGGATGTTTGCGATGGAGCTCTTGTTCATTACATCGCCCCACATGGGGATGCCGATGGTAAACTGCACTGCATAGATCAGCGCCAGCAGGATCACACTGCCGATGACGTTGAAGTACAGGTGGATGAGCGCTGCCCGCTTACCATCCTTGGAAGAGCCGCCGATGGTGAGCAGCGGGGTGAACGCCGTACCGATATGCGCACCCAGAATGATGGGGATGGCAGAACTGAAGGTGACAAGCCCTGTGCTGGACAGTGCCTGCAGAATACCCACCGAAGCGGAGGAGGACTGGATGATCACGGTGACCACCACGCCCACCAGAACACCCAGAATGGGGTTGGTCATGGTGACGAACAGATTCTGAAAGACTGCGCTCTCCCGCAGGGGTGCCACGCCGGTATCCATCAGGCTCATGCCGGTAAACAGGATACCGAAGCCCAGCATGATCTGACCGATATTCTTCTTTTTGGCATTGCGCAGGAACACATAAAAAATGCAGCCAATAAACGCCACCACAGGGGCAAAGGTCTTGGGCTGGATCAAGGTCAGCCACAGGCTGTCGCCTGAGATATCCGCCATGCGGATCAACTGACCTGTTACCGTAGTACCAATATTTGCACCCATGATCACGCCTACCGACTGCGTCAGTGTCATGATACCAGAGTTGACCAGGCCGACACAAATAACCACCGTACCAGCCGACGACTGAATGACGCCGGTGATCAGTGTGCCGAAGATCACGCCTTTGATGGTAGAGGAGGTAAGCTTTTGCAATACGCCCTGCATCTTGCCGCCTGCCAGCTTTTCCAGTCCGGCGCCCATGATGGACATACCATACAAGAACAGCGCAACGCCGCCCAGCAGAGAGGTAATGTGTGTGATATCCATAACGATACTCCTAATATGAAACTTCCCTTTTTATCCTTTACAGCACACAGCCGCCGGAACCTTACGCACGCACAGCGCTGCACTGTTCCGGAAGCCGCTTATTTTTATTATACCATCAAAGGGGGCGTCTCAACAAGGTTTATTTTACAGGAAAGTTACTTTTTCCACACATTTCGCAACATGTTTCCGGGTGTAAAACCAAAAGCTTTCTTTTATTTTACATACATTTTACATTGTGCCTTCTCGGGGCGCAGGATATCCCCGCTTACCCGGCCAGCTCCTCCATGGCCTCCCGCACCGTATCGGCTGAAAACAGGAACACACCACTGCCGGTGTATACCTCCACATGACTGCCCACATAACGCAACTCAAAATCCTTCATGGTGTTTTCCTCCTGTGTGTCTGTTTTGTACCCGGGACTTCCCCGGCAAACACAGTATCGCACAATAAGGATACTATAAAAAGGACTTTCAACCGTTTTCGCAGACTTTTTACGCAAAAAGCAGCGTATGCTACCCTAGTCTGCTCACACCGTTCGCAGCCACTTTCCTTGAAAATCGGGTCTTTGGCAGTCCCCCGCAGCGCCGCATTTCCGCAGAAAACAGGCGTTATAGCTGCCGTTTTTCATCACGACCCCTTCCCGTGAAAATGGGATAGCGGAGCGTCCGCAGACGCTCCGCTATCCCGAATTAAAAATATATTTTCCTCTGACTATGCCCAAAGCGCACGCGGCGGGCATTCCAAATCGTCACGCCGCGCCAGCATCACTCTGCCGCGTCCATCACCCGGACAGGATAGCCAGTCCGCACGCAGCGCACCGCGTAGCGGGCGTTGCCGCCGGAGGTGCAGGTGAACAGGGTCAGATCCCAGCTGTCCGTCTCGGCTGCGGTGGTCATCTCCTCGATCTGGGTGGGCTGCAAAGTCTCCACACTCTCCACCTCGTAGCTCCAGCGCAGACCGTCCGCATCCGTAAAATAGACCGGGCTGCCGATCGCCAGCCACTTGATGGGGCTGAAATGCTTTGCGTAGTTGTGGCCGCAGATCACCAGATCATCGGCATAGGTGGTGCCGCTGTAGCGCCCGGGGGCGACCTTCAGCCCGGCGTAGCTCCACTGTGCCATGACCGGTAGCTCCAGCCCCGCCGCCGGGATGGAAAGCACCCCGATGTAGTCACGCCCTTCCACCTCCACGGTGGTCATTTCCTGCGCCGGGTCCAGCATCGGCTGCGGGGCTGCGGTCTCGTTTTCCCGCCGGTGTTCCGTGATGGTCTTTTGCATGGTCTGCTCCAGTTCGCCCAATACTTCCTGCGAAGCCTTTTCTGCCCGGGCGGCATCCCACCGGTTGTAGCCCAGCAGCCCGGCGGCGCATAAGATCAGCACCGCACCCAGCACCATGCACAGCCTGCCGATTTTCCGTTTCATTGCATTCCATCCTTTATATATAATAGTATCATCTGCTTCAGTATACCATTCCCCGCTCCGGTTTACAACCGTTCTTCCGGGCGATTTTTATCGGGCAGCAGCGCGCAGACCAGCCGCACCATCTGCCCGGTCAGGGGCAGCCATACCAGCGCACACAGTACGTTGAACAGGGTATGCGCGTTGGCGATTTGCCGGGCGATCACCGCACACTCTGCCCCCGTAGGCGAGCACAGCCGCACCAGCGCCGCAAAGGGCTGCAAGAGTGCACAGCACACCGCCGCTCCGCTCAGGTTAAAAATAGCGTGAGCTGCCGCCACCCGCTTGGCATCTCTTCCCTGCCCGATGGCGGCAAGCACCGCCGTGATGGTGGTGCCGATGTTATCCCCCAGCAGAATGGGGATGGCAGCCGTCAGCCCCAGCATGCTGTGTACGCCGTCTGCCCCGGGCTGCGCCGCCATGCTTTGCAGCAGCGCCACCGTGGCAGAGCTGCTTTGCACCGTTAAGGTCATGCAGATGCCCGCCAGCAGCCCATGCAAAGGGCTTTGCTGCACCCGGGCAAGCTCCAGCCGGAGCAGCGGGCTTTGCAGCAGCGGTTCCATGGCGCTGCGCATCACCGTGACGCCCTCGAACAGCAGTCCGAAGCCGAACACTGTCTCGCCCACGCAGCGTCCCCGCCAGCCCTTACAGGCCAGACAGAGCAGTACCCCGCAAAACAGCAGCAGATACCGCCAGCTTTCCACCCGGAACGCCAGCAGCTGTGCCGTGACCGTTGTGCCGATGTTCGCCCCGAACACCACCGGCACCGCCCGCCGCAGCTGCAACAGCCCCGCCGCCAGAAAGGCAATGACCATGACCGTGACTGCCGAGCTGCTTTGCAGCACCGCCGTGACCGCCGCCCCGGTCAGCAGTCCCGCCACCGGGTTTGCGGTGCACCGCGCCAGCAAGCTGCGCAGCCGCCTGCCCGCTCCCTGCTGCACCGCCCGGCACAGGCTGTCCGTCCCGTATAAAAACAGCGCCAATCCGCCGAATGCCTGTAACAACACTTGGAATCCCTGCTCCATCCGCACCCTCCGTTTCTGCCTGTCCTTTATTTCTATGCAGCGAGAGCCGGTTTGCGCATTGACAAAGCCTACAAGTTTTTTGTGAATTTTTGTTTAATATTTTCCTATCCTCTTGCAATCCGGCTGCAAAAGGAATATTCTTATCAGGCGTTAATACTTAACAGCTGTTAAGTATTTGAAAAATGCAAACGAGGAGGGACTGTTGTGTCCGAGCCAAGCACCCCCAGCTTTCAGGGGATGTGCCACTTTATCGGGCAACTGAGCAAGGCATCCAAGGCCGGGATACGGGCGGCGCTGGCCGATTGCCCCAAATGCCACTTTAATATGCTGGAAGGCCTGCTGCATTCCATCAACTGCCACGGAAAGGACGGCGCCATCTATGTCTCTGACCTTGCCCGGGAGATCCGTCAGCCGCTGCCGGCGGTCTCGCGCGGGCTGCGGCTGATGGAGCAGGACGGCACCGTGGTGCGGGAGCCGGACCCCGCCGACCGCCGCAAAACGCTGGTGCGCATCACCCCCAAAGGGTATGAGCTGTGCCGCCAGTGTGAGCAGGCTCTGCGCGACTACTTTGCCAGTGTGCTGGCACGGTTAGAGCCGGAGCAGGCAGCCCAGATGGACGCGCTGCGCGGCGCGCTGATGGATGCCATTCTTGCGGAAAATGCCGCGCGCAACATTGACCCGAAGGGAGAAACGAACCATGACAAAGATCTTTAAGCATCTGGCCCGGCACTGGGCGGTCTGCCTTGTGGTGTTCGCACTGCTGTTCGTGCAGGCGTACTGCGACCTTGCCCTGCCGGACTACACCAGCAAGATCGTGGACACCGGCATCCAGCAGGGCGGCATTGAAAGCCCCCTGCCCCAGACGGTGCGCCAGAGTACGCTGGACGCGCTGAACCTGCTGATGAACGAGGAGGATGCGCAGAAGCTGCAAAGCGCCTACCAGTACTATTTGCAGGACGATGGCGTGTTGCAGCTGCGCTCCGACCTGACCGAGGACGAGCGCACCGCACTGGAAGATGCTGTGACCACCCCGGACATCGTGCTGTATATGGCTGCCGCACAGGCCGCCAACACCCCCGCCGGGCAGAACAGCATGGGCATGACCGGCCTTGCCGAGATGCCCTCTGCCACTGCGGACACCGACACCGAGACCGTCACCCCCACGGCAGCAGATCTGGACACCGTTTGCAGCCAGTTTGCCGCCATGAGCCAGATGCCCGGTTTTGACCGCAGTATGCTGCAAAAGCAGCTGGACAGTGCCATGAGCCAGCTGGACAGCACCCTGCTGGAAAACCTGAAAAGCCAGTCTTTGCTGCTGGTGCAGTTGGAATACGAGGCACAGGGCGTTGCGCGGGATGTGCAGATGCAGTACCTCTTCCGGGTGGGCGGCCAGATGCTGGCGCTCACCCTGCTGATGGTGGCCGTGGCTGTGGCCGTGGGCTTCCTTGCCTCCCGGGTATCCGCCGCCATCGGTCGTGACCTGCGCCGGGAAACCTTCTCCAGTGTCATCGGCTTCTCCAATGCAGAGATCGAGAACTTCTCCACCGCCTCCCTCATCACTCGCACCACCAACGATATCCAGCAGGTGCAGTTCGTCTGCGTCATCCTGCTGCGCATGGTGGCCTACGCACCCATTCTGGGCATTGGCGGTGTGCTGCACGTTGTAGGCAACAGCTCCGGCCTTTCGTGGATCGTGGTGCTGGATGTGGCTCTGCTTTTGTTGCTGCTGATCTTCCTGATGAGCGTTGCCATGCCCAAATTCAAGGTGATGCAGCAGCTGGTGGACCGGCTGAATCTGGTCAGCCGCGAGATCTTGACCGGCATCATGCCGGTGCGCGCCTTCAGCCGCGAAAAGTTTGAAGAGCAGCGTTTTGATAAGGCCAACCGGGAACTGATGGGCACCCAGCTGTTTACCAACCGCGCCATGGTGGCCATGATGCCCTTTATGACCCTGATCATGAACGGCACCAGTCTGCTCATCGTCTGGTTCGGCGGCAAGGCCATGGACGCCGGCACCATGCAGGTGGGCGAAATGATCGCCTTTATCACCTACACCATGCAGATCGTCATGTCCTTCCTGATGCTGGCGATGGTGGCCGTCATGCTGCCCCGCGCCGGTGTGGCTGCGGATCGTATCGACGAGGTCATCCGCACCAAAGCCACCATCCACGACCCGGATGAAGCCGCCGCAAAGGCCGCACAGGCACACACCGACTGGCAGGGCGTGGTGCAGTTCGAGGACGTGAGCTTCCGTTACCCCGGTGCAGACAGCGATGCACTGGAGCACATCAGCTTTACCGCAAAGCCCGGCGAGACTACCGCCATCATCGGCTCCACCGGCTGCGGCAAATCCACCCTGCTCAACCTGATTCCCCGCTTTTACGATGTGACCGGCGGCAAGGTGACCGTGGACGGCATTGACGTGCGCGAGATGCCGCAGGCACAGCTGCACGACCTGCTGGGCTATGTGCCCCAGAAGGGTGTGCTGTTCAGCGGTACCATTGACAGCAACCTGAAATTCGGCGGCGAGGATATCACCGACGCACAGGTGCACAAAGCCGCCGCCATTGCACAGGCCACTGATTTTATCGAGGCAAAGCCTGAGGGCTACCAAAGCCCCATTGCACAGGGCGGCTCCAACGTATCCGGCGGCCAGAAGCAGCGCCTTTCCATTGCCCGGGCAATTGCCAAAAATCCCAAGGTCTATCTGTTTGACGACAGCTTCTCGGCGCTGGACTACAAGACCGATGTAACGCTGCGCCGTGCTTTGAAGGCACAGACCGACAACGCCACCGTGATCATTGTGGCACAGCGCATCTCCACCGTGCTGCACGCAAACCAGATCCTTGTGCTGGACGAGGGCAAACTGGTGGGCAAGGGCACCCATGCCCAGCTGATGGTCAGCTGCCCGGAATATCAGGAGATCGCCCGCAGCCAGCTGAGCCAGAAGGAGCTGGCGCTGGATACCCTGAATACAGAAAAGGAGGGTGAGTGATATGCCCAGACCCGGACGTCCCACCACCGAGCGTGCCAAGGACTTTAAAGGCACGCTGCGGCAGCTCATCCGCACCATGAGCCACTACAAGCTGCCCCTTGCGGCAGCCATGCTGTTTGCAATTCTTTCTACCATCTTCAACATTGCAGGCCCCAAGGTGCTGGCAAAAGCCACCACTGCCCTTGCCACCGGCTGGATCGCCCGGCTGCGCGGCACCGGCAGCATTGATTTTGTGTATATCGCCCGCATTCTGCTGTTTTTGCTGGGGATGTACCTGCTGAGCAGCGCTTTCAGCTTTATTCAGGGCTGGCTGATGACCGACCTTTCCCAGAAGGTCTGCTACGACTTCCGCCGCCAGATCAGTGAAAAGATCAACCGCCTGCCGCTGGCGTACTTTGAAAAGCGCACCGTGGGCGAGGTGCTTTCCCGCATCACCAACGATGTGGACACGCTGGGGCAGAGCCTGAACCAGAGCATCACCCAGTTGATCACCAGCGTGACCACCATGATCGGTGTGCTGGTGATGATGCTTTCCATCAGCCCCCGCATGACCCTGATTGCCCTGCTGATCTTACCGGTATCGCTGGCACTGGTGCTGGTGGTGGTCAAGTTCAGCCAGAAGTACTTCAAGACACAGCAGGCCACGCTGGGCGTGGTCAATGGTCAAGTCGAGGAAGTCTACGCCGGTCACAACGTGGTCAAGGCGTTCAACCGCGAGGCCGTGGTGCTGGCAGACTTCAACGCCGCCAACGATAAGCTGTACGAATCCGCATGGAAGAGCCAGTTTCTCTCCGGCCTGATGATGCCCATCATGAACTTTGTGGGCAACCTGGGCTATGTGGCGGTGGCCATCGTGGGCAGCATTTTTGCTGCAAATGGGGTCATCACCATTGGTGATATTCAGGCCTTTATCCAGTACGTCAAAAACTTTACCCAGCCCATCCAGCAGCTTTCGCAGGTGTCCAATATGCTGCAAAGCATGGCCGCTGCCGCCGAGCGGGTATTTGAGTTTTTGAATGAGCCGGAGGAAGAGCAGCTGGCAGACCCTGCCCGCCGTGCCGACCCCGCCGACATTGACGGACAGGTCACTTTTGACCATGTGCGCTTCGGCTACACCCCGGACAAGACTGTTATCCACGACTTCAGCTGCACGGTGCAACCCGGCCAGAAGGTGGCCATTGTAGGCCCCACCGGCGCGGGCAAGACCACTATGGTCAAGCTGCTGATGCGCTTTTACGATGTGGATGCCGGTTCCATCACCCTGAACGGTCACGATGTGCGGGACTTTGACCGCAGCGCCCTGCGCGAAGGCTTTGGTATGGTGCTGCAGGACACATGGCTGTTCAAGGGCACCATCATGGAGAACATCCGCTACGGTCGGCTTGACGCCACCGATGAAGAGGTGATCGCCGCCGCAAAGGCTGCCAACGCCGACCACTTTATCCGCACCCTGCCCGGCGGCTACCAGATGGAGCTGAACGAGGACGCCTCCAACGTCAGTCAGGGACAGAAGCAGCTGCTTACCATCGCCCGCACCATTCTGGCAGATAACCGCATCCTGATTTTGGACGAGGCTACCAGCAGCGTGGATACCCGCACCGAGCAGCGCATCCAGACTGCTATGGACCGCCTGATGGAGGGCCGTACCAGCTTTGTCATCGCCCACCGCCTTTCCACCATCCGGGACGCCGACCTCATCCTTGTGATGCGGGACGGCGACATTGTGGAGCAGGGCACCCACGACCAGCTGATCGAGGCCGGCGGCTTCTACGCCGATCTGTACAACAGCCAGTTCGAGGATGTTGTGGATTAAAGCACCTGTTATCGCACTATAACTGCAAAAGAGCACCTGTTGCCTTCCTTTTTTGAGGACAGCAGGTGCTCTTGCTTTTTTATTCCGCCACCGGTTCCAGCTTCAGGCCAAACAGCTTTTCCGCAAGGGACGGCAGCTGCCGCTGCAACGCGCGGACATAAGCCATTACCACCGGGTCCTCGCGCTTTTGCCCCAGCACGATGCCAAACCGGTGTCCCCTGCCCCAGTCCAGTACCCGCACAAAACTGAGGTCCGGCCTGCGGTAATAGACCGCCGGGACCATCTTGAGTGCCGGGTCACCGTAGGCTGCACTGCGGATACCGCCCACCGGCGTAAACTCCACCCCTCGATCCATTCCCTCCTGCAGCAGGCTTGTTTCGTAGACAGTCTGGTACATCTCCTTGATGGGCAGCCAGCGGTATTGCAATGCCTGTTCCAAGGTCAGTCTGCCCACCGGCATATCAGCGGGCGGGTGGATGGGGACGCAAAGTTCTGGCATATAGAACAGCGGCACAAAGGTAAGCCCCTGCGCGTAGAACTCTGCACTTTCCAGCTGGAAGGAAAGATCCATCTCCCCTTTTTTCAGGCTGCGCCAGACCTCGCTGCGGTTGGCGCACTGTCCCAGAATAGGCGTGTATTGCAGACACAGCTCGCTTGTCAGGGAAAACACGTCATACACGAACATCCGCATTGCCTCATGACACCCTGCGATGATCAGATGTCTTTCCGGCGGTTTTTCCTGCTGCTGCACCGCTCGGGCATGGCACACTGCCTGCTGATACAGGGCTATCAGCTGCTTTGCCTTGGGGTAAAAATCCTGCCCCGACGGGGTCAGCACCACCCGGCGCGGCACATGCTGGAACAATTCAAACTGCAATTGCCCTTCCAGCGTGCGGATCTGCTGCGAAAGTGCCGACTGTGAAAGATACAGTGCCTCTGCCGCCGCAGAAAAGCTGTTCATTTCCACGATCTTTACAAAGCCTTCCAGTGCGCTCTCGTTCATGCGTTTCTCCCTCCCGCAATACATTAGGTTTTCCTTAATTATAATATTCCAAACTTGAATTGTAAATAGTGCCCTTCTACGCTACAATTGTTAAAGATTCAGCAAAGTGTCTTTTGCTTTGCTGCACGATAAGAAGGAACACAAAGAAGAACAAAAAGAAAGAGAGCGTACCTATGAACAAGATCTCCCGTAAGGGCTTTATCAAGATCGCCGCTGCCGCCGCCATGAGCGGTGTGACCGCCGGTGCTCTGGCTGCCTGCAATGCCGCCTCCGGTTCTGCTTCCGCTTCCACTTCCGGTGCTGCCGGCCAGTACATCCCCGGCACCTACGAGGGCACTGCCGAGGGCATTTCCTCTACCGTCAAGGTCACTATGACCTTCTCCGACAGCGCTGTCACCGACGTGGTGGTGGATACCTCCGGCGAGACCGCTTCCTTCGGCGCTGCCGCTGCCGATGAGCTGCGCGAGCAGCTGCTGGCTGCTGGTTCTGCCGAGATCGACGGTGTTTCCGGTTCTACCATCACCTCCGACGCCGTGATGAAGGCTGCCAAGAGCTGCTACGCACAAGCTAAGGGCGAGGCCGTGGTCTCCAGCGTGCAGCTGCCCACCGGCGATGAGAACGACTGGCTGGGCAAAGAGCCCGACATCGACGAGGCTGCCATCACCGAGACCGTGGACACCGACATCCTGATCGTGGGTGCAGGCAACGGCGGTATGTTCGCTGCCGCCTATGCTGCTGCCAACGGCCTGAACTTCCGTGTTATCGAGCAGAACGCCAACGTGCAGGACACCCGTCACTGGTACGGCGCTGTTGATTCTGCTGCCGCTAAAGAGGCTGGCGAACCCGCCACCGATAAGGCAAAGCTGCTGAGCGAGATCTCCCGCTACGCCTCCGGCAAGTGCGACCAGCGCGTTGTCAAGACCTGGATCAACGAGTCTGCCGCTATGCACGACTTCATGCGCAGCATTCTGGAGGATAAGTACGGCTGGGTGTGCGATTTCACCTCCGGCAGCGAGGCTGCATGGCCCGCAGAGAATGCCGAGCACAACACCGACTACCTCTACCCTGTGCAGGAGCACAACTACATGGCCAGCGAGAGTGCTTCCGGCACACCCCGCAATGAGCTGCTGCTGCAGTACATTCAGGAGCTGGGCTACGATGTAGACTTCAAGACCAGTCTGGCAAAGCTGGAAAAGAACAGCGATGGCCGCATTACCGGCATCATCGCCCAGAGCACCGAGGATGATCACTTCATCCGCTACAACGCCAATCAGGGCGTGCTGCTGGCCTGCGGCGGCTTCCCCGGCAACCCCTACATGATGGAGCAGCTGGATCCGCTGGGTACCTCCGTCACCACTGCCTGCTCTTACTCTCCGGCCGATAAGGGCTACGGCATCCGTGCCGCTGTCTGGGCCGGTGCAAACCTCGACAAGGAAGCTGCTCCCATGCTGTTCGACCGCGGCATCGTGGCTCCCGGCGTGGACGGCGGTTATGTGGCAAGCGACTCCGCTTTTGGCGGCAAGGCCTTCCCCGGCCCCATCCGCCAGTACAACCCCGGCACTCAGCCTTTCCTGAAGGTCAACCGCAACGGTGAGCGCTTCGCCAACGAGAGCAGCCCCTACAACGACATCGTCTACGCTGCTGCTCATCAGCCGGGCCGTGTCTACGCACAGATCTGCGACGCAAACATTCTGGAGGACGCAAAGCGCTTCCACACCATCGGCTGCTCTGCCCAGACCCGTAATGCCGGCGCAGAGTATATCCAGAAGCAGATGGACAATGCAGAGAAGGAGGGCGTCTTCTTCAAGGCCGACACCATCGAGGAGCTGGCCGACAAGCTGGGCTTCACCGGCGAGGCCAAGGACACCTTCCTTGCTACCGTTGAGCGTTACAACGAGCTGTACGACAAGCAGAACGACGAGGATTTCGGCAAGCCCGCTTATCGTCTGAGCGCCATCCGCACCGCTCCCTTCTACGGCTGCTGGCTGGGTGCCTCCCTGTTGTGTACCGAGCAGGGCATTGCCATCAACGACAAGGGTCAGGCTCTGGACAACGACAACAAGCCGATGCCAGGCCTGTATGTCACCGGCGATATGTCCGGCTCCTTCTTCGCCAACAACTATCCCTGCCTGATGGCAGGCGTGGCTATGGGCCGCACCCTGACCTACGCCATCAAGGCGATCAAGCAGATGGGCGGTCTGGAATAAGTTATCCCTCAGTGGTACCTGAGCGCATAAGATAAAAAGACACCGCAGAAGTGTGAAAGCTTCTGCGGTGTCTTTCTTTGTCGAAAACCCTCTATACACAAAACCACAAATGGCGAAAAAGTCTTAAAAACAGGCTCAGCACACGGCCCGATGGACGGGCAGCGGCTCCACGATGTCGGGATGGATGCCCTCACGGTAGTCGAGGTCGCCCTGGTCGAGGCCGCGCAGCAGCACTTCGGCGGTGGCGATGTTGGTAGAAATCGGCACACTGTGCATATCGCACAGCCGCAGCAGGTTCTGCTCGCTGCTGCCGTTCTCGGCCTTGAGCGGGTCGCGGAAGAAGAGCACGAGGTCTACTTCGTCGCAGGCCACCCGGGCCGAGATCTGCTGGATGCCGCCCAGCTTCCCGGAGAGGTAGCAGTGTACGGGCAGGCCGGTGGCCTGCGCCAGCATCCGACCGGTGGTGCCGGTGGCAATGACTGTGTTGCGGGATAGGATGCCGCTGTAAGCTGTGCAGAACTGCAGCGCCAGCTCTTTGCGGGAATCATGTGCAAGAATAGCAATCGTCATAACGCTCTCTCCTTCATTCCAAGTATAGTGTTGTGAGTGGGCGGATATGCTCGGAAGAGTGTTCTCCGCAGTAAAACGGTCTGAAAAGTTGAAGTCTTGCGGAGAACAATTCTCGATAAACAGACTAAACCAGTGCGATTGTGTCGAATCACACTCTCATTTTAAATTTAACCCGCAGAAGGCCCGTGTGTCAAGAGGTTTGTTGTGATTTTTGCAAGATAAAATGGCAAAAGTATGACTATGGCTTTGTGGAGAATGGAGAAAATTTGGATACAAGGAATTATTCTCGGATGTATTTGCAAAACTTTTTTAGCCAAAAGTGTGCTTGAGAGAAAAACGATCCATCTCGATGAAACAAAAATACAGGCCGGGGCATTTGACCCCGGCCTGTGGAGAAAATTTTTACCGAAAGGGTGATGCATCCCGGAAAAACCCGAAAATTACCGGGTCTGGCCGTTGCCGTGGATGATGTACTTGTAGCTGCACAGCTCGCCGAGGCCCATGGGTCCCCGGGCGTGGAGCTTCTGGGTGGAGATGCCCATCTCACAGCCAAGGCCGAACTCTCCGCCGTCGGTGAAGCGGGTGGAGCAGTTGACGTAAACAGCGGCACTGTCCACTGCCGCCGTGAAGAGGGCAGCATGGGCGTCAGTCCGGGTCAGGATGGCTTCGCTGTGGCCGGTGGAGTGAGCCGCGATGTGGGCGATGGATTCCTCCACGCTGTCCACGATTTTCACCGCAAGGATGTAGTCGAGGAACTCCGTGTCGAAGTCCTTCGGCCCGGCAGGGGTGCCGGGGATGAGGGCGGCAGCGCGCTCGTCCAGCCGCAGTTCCACCGGGTGCAGACCCTTGGCGGTGCGGTCGGGGCCGAGGCGCTGGGCCAGCTTCGGCAGGAATTCGCTCGCAATGGCGCTGTGGACGAGGCAGACTTCCTCGGCGTTGCAGACGCTGGGGCGGCTGGCCTTGGCGTTCTCGATGATGTCCAGCGCCTTGGTCTGGTCGGCGGTGTCGTCCACGAAGATGTGGCAGATACCGGTGCCGGTCTGGATGCAGGGGACTTTCGCGTTCTCGACGCAGGCACGGATGAGTCCGGCCCCGCCGCGCGGGATGAGAAGATCCACATAGCCGACGGCGGTCATCAGGGCGTTGGCCGAGGCATGGGTGGTGTCCTCAATGAGGCAGACTGCTGTTTCAGGCAGACCGTTTGCCCGCAGACCCTGCCGCAAGGCCTGAACGATGGCGTTGGCCGAGCGCCACGCCTCTTTGCCGCAGCGGAGGATGCAGGCATTGCCGCTCTTGATGGCGAGGGCGGCAGCATCGCTGGTGACGTTGGGGCGGCTCTCGTAGATGATGGCGATGACGCCCATTGGCACGGCGGTTTTCTCGATGACGAGGCCATTGGGACGCTCGATGCGGCTCTGCACCCGGCCCACCGGGTCGGGCAGGGCGGCAACGTCCCGGATGCCCTTGGCCATGGCCTCGATGCGCTGGGGCGTCAGGGCGAGGCGGTCCAGCATGACGTCGCTGATGTGCCCCTTGGCGGCGGCCATGTCTTCGGCGTTGGCGGCGAGGATGGCGTCCATGGATTCCGGTGCGCAGAGGGCATCAGCCATCCCGAGAAGGGCAGAATCACGGGTGCCGCTGTTCGAAAGGGCAACGGCAGTCTTGGCCCCGCGGGCGGCTTCCAGAATTTCCTGTGTGGTCATGTTATGCCTCCTGTCTGTGGGCCGCAAAGCGGGTGCCTGCGGCACGGCCCTCGGCGATGTCATAGAGCAGCTCGGGGTGGGCGCCGTTCGCGATGACCATATCAGCTCCGCTGGAGGTCACCATCCGGGCGGCCCGGAGTTTGGTGGACATTCCGCCGGTACCCAGCGCCGAGCCGGCTCCGTCGGCCAGCGCCATCACCTCGGGCGTGATGTCCTCCACCAGCGGGATGAGCTTTGCGTCCGGGTGGGTGTGGGGGTTGGCAGTGTAGAGGCCGTCGATGTCGCTCAGCAGCACCAGCAGATCGGCTTTGATGCAGCAGGTGACGATGGCGGCGAGGGTGTCATTGTCGCCGATGGAGGTGATCTCGTCGGTGGCGACGGTGTCGTTCTCGTTGATGATGGGCAGTGCGCCCAGCTCCAGCAGGCGGGTGAGGGTGTTCTGGATGTTCTCACGGCGGCTGGCGTGCTCGATGTCCACACCGGTGAGCAAAATCTGCGCCACCGTGTGGTCGTAGGCGCTGAACAGCCGGTCGTAGGTGTACATCAGCTCACACTGACCCACGGCGGCACAAGCCTGCTTGGAGGACATATCGGTAGGGCGGGCGGAAAGCGACAGCTTGCCCACACCCATGCCGATAGCACCCGACGACACGAGGATGACCTCATGTCCGGCGTTCTTCAAATCGCTGAGCACTTTCACCAGCTCTTCGGTGTGGCGGATGTTCAGCCGCCCGGTGGAGTGGGCCAGTGTGGAGGTGCCGACTTTGACTACGATGCGCATAGATCAACCCTTCCCCATCTCTTTGGTCTTGTTGTAGGAGGCGATGACGGCGTCCATCACCGCGCCCCGCAGGCCCTTTTCTTCCAGCACCCGCACGCCCTGGATGGTGCTGCCGCCGGGGCTACACACGGCGTCCTTGAGTGTGCCGGGGTGTTGGCCGCTCTCAAGCACCAGCTTTGCGCTGCCCAGGACCATCTGGGCGGCGTACTCCTGCGCCTTGGCACGGGGCAGGCCGCAGGCCACGCCGCCGTCGGCCAGCGCCTCGATGAACTGGTACACCCAGGCCGGGCCGCAGCCGGACACGCAGCTGGCCGCGTCGATGAGGCTTTCCGGCACAGCATCCAGCCGCCCGGCGGGGGCCATCAATTTCAGGAACTCGGCCTCTTCCTCAGCGGTGACATTGGAGGTGCAGTACTGGATCATACCGGCCCCCACCGAAGCGGGCGTGTTGGGCATGATGCGGATGACGGGGTAGTCGCCGCCCGCCATCTCCTGAATGCGGGCGATGGACAGGCCCGCCGCCATGCTGCACAGCACGAAGCGGCTGGGCCGTTCGGCCAGCGTAAAGCGGAGTGGTGCCAGCAGCTCCTCCATCATCTGGGGTTTGACGGCTAAGAAGATGAGGTCGCAGCGGCCTGCCACCTCGTCGTTGATGGTGGTGTTGCAGCCCAGCTCAGCGGCCAGAGCCTCTGCCTTGGCGGCGGTGCGGTTGGCCAGCCAGACGTTCTGCGGGTCTGCCGCCTTGCAGACGGCCCGGGCGATAGCCCCGCCCATGTTGCCGCAGCCTAAGAAACCGATGGTATTCAGCATAAGAAAACCCTCTTTTCCAATCAAAAGAACAGGGGAGATGCCCCCGCTGTGTCTCCATTGTAAGCAGGGCCGGGGGAGAAATCAAGAGGAAAGCCGGAAAATGTCAAAGCTTTTCGGAAAGCTCCTGATAGACGCGCTGCGGCGGAGCAGCTTTTTTGATGTCCAAATCTTAAGAAAACATAAAAAGTTCATGAAAAAGTCGAAAAAGGTGCTTGCACCTGCACGGGCAGATGAGGTATCATAATAGATAGAAGTTGGAAAACTCCGCACAGAACGGGGCAAACGCGAAAGGATGGGCATTCTCGTGGCACAGACGACAAAACGCGCGCTGGAAGCATCGCTCAAAAAGCTGCTGCTCCGCAAGCCGCTGAATAAGATAACGATAAACGACATTACCGAGGACTGCGGCGTGAACCGCATGACCTTTTACTACCATTTCAAGGATATTTACGATTTGGTGGACTGGATCCTGGTGGAGGATGCCACAGAGGCACTGGAAGGCCATCAGGACTTTGAGACGTGGAGCGACGCCTTCCGCGATATGCTGGAAAAGGTGCAGGCCAACCGGGTGCTGGTGCTGAATGTCTACCGCTCCATCAGCCGGGAACAGGTGGAGCAGTATCTCTATAAAATGCTTGACCCTCTGCTGCGGATGTTTGTAGAGCGTGAAAACATCCCGGTGCAGGAAGAGGACAAGCAGTTCATCATTGATTTTTATAAGTATGGCTTTGTGGGCATGGTGCTGGAATGGATACGCCGCGATATGAAGACCGAACCGGCCATCATGGCCGAACGGCTCAACACCATGATGCATGGTGATTTGAAGCGGGCGCTGCTGCGCTTCAGCACCGACGGCAGAGCATCAAAAACCGACGACTGATAAAAATCTGAACAAGCAGAGCAGGATGATAGAAAAACTATCACCCTGCTTTTGTTGTTTATAGAACCTTTGTCGGAAAAATGTTAAAGTATTGTCAAAACAAAGGGCTGGCAAAGACCCACATAAGGAGGCAGACTTTTATGAGTATCGCGTTGGAGCCGTTGAGCCATAAGGTACAGCGTACCGCTGTCGGAACGATGGTGGATGTGGCACTGGCTCATGTCAGAAAAGACCGTCAGAAGGCGTTTGCCGAGATGGTGGACGTCGCCAAGCAGTTCTATGGCGACTCGTTCAGCGAGGAGACGTATGAGCACGCCCGCGCAGTACTGACCGATGCGGACAGCAAGTGGTCGAAGCTCATCAACTGTGTGCTCGACCAGACCGCGCCCAACGTGGCACGCACCACGGCGCTCAACCTTGGCTATGAGGCGTTCTTCCGGGGGACAAAGACCATCCGCGAGAATCGCACAAAGTACCACTGCAACATTCCGTGGCTGATCCTGTTCGACCCCACTTCGGCTTGCAATATGCACTGCGTGGGATGCTGGGCGGGCGAGTACGGCCACAAAAACAACCTCAGCTTTGAGAATATGGACAAAATCATCACCGAGGGCAAGGAGCTGGGGGTCTATCTCTATATGCTCACCGGCGGCGAGCCTCTGGTGCGGAAGGCGGATATTCTCCGTCTGGCAAAAAAGCACAACGATGTGCAGTTTGCGATTTACACGAACTCGACCCTCATCGATGAGCCGTTCTGCGAAGAGGTCGTAAAACTGGGCAATATCGCCTTCATGCTCTCGATCGAGGGAACTCCCTCTACCAATGATGCCCGGCGGGGCGACGGCCACTATGCTGCTGTCATGAATGCGATGGACTTGCTCAAGGCCCACGGGATCCTTTTTGGCACCTCCATCTGCTATACCAGAGACAATCTCGAAGCCGTCACCAGCGACCACTTTATGCGGATGCTCTGCGACAAGGGTGCGCACTTCGGATTCTACTTCCACTATATGCCGGTAGGCAACGAGGCTGCGCCAGAGCTGATGCCCACGCCTGCTCAGCGCAAGTACATGATCGAGCGCATCCGGTATCTCCGCTCAGAAAAGAGCGATATTCCGTTTTATCCGATGGACTTCCAGAACGATGGCGAGTTTGTGGGCGGATGCATCGCAGGCGGACGCAACTATTTTCATATCAATTCGGCGGGCGATGCAGAGCCGTGCGTCTTTATCCACTATTCCAACGCCAACATCCACGACAGCAGCATCCTCGATATTCTCCGCAGCCCGCTCTTCATGGCCTACCACAACGGCCAGCCCTTCAATAAAAACCATCTGCGTCCCTGCCCGATGCTGGAAAACCCCGAGCTTCTGCGCCAGATGGTGCATGACACCGGTGCTCACAGCACCGACTTGCAGTCGCCCGAGAGCGTAGACCACCTCTGCGACAAATGCGGTGCATATGCTGCCGACTGGCAGCCTGTAGCCGACGAGATCTGGTCGCACGTCACCCTCAGGGAGAGCCGGTACGAGAATTACAAGGACTGGGAACCGGCGCATTCCACTGCTCACGCGAAATGACTTTATCGGTCTTTCAAACATAAAAATGCGCAGAAAAGCCCCCATCTTCACCGGCTGAGGCAGCCGGGAGGATGGGGGCTTTATCTTGTTATTTTATTCTTCGCCGGAATCAATGACGATTTCAGTTTCCGTTCCTTCATCTTCTACAGGCGCGGGAGCCGGGTCGCCGGGATCGCCGAACTCGTCGTGGTAGATGGTCATCTGGTCGAGCTGGCCGTTGCGGCGCAGGCCATGGAAGACCAGCTTCTTGATGACGTCATAGATGACGGCGAACAGCGGCACGCCCACGATCATGCCCACGAAGCCCCACAGACCGCCGAACAGCAGGATGGAGAAGAGCACCCAGAAGCTCGAAAGGCCGGTGGTGTTGCCCAGGATCTTCGGGCCGATGACATTGCCGTCCAGCTGCTGGAGCACCAGAACGAAGAGCACGAACCAGATGGCCTTGATGGGGCTCTGGATGAGGATGAGCAGCGTTGCAGGCACGGCACCGATGAAGGGGCCGAAGAAGGGGATGACATTGGTGACGCCGATGATGACCGACACCAGCAGCGCGCTCGGGAACTTGAAGATGATGCAGGCAAAGTAGCAGAGCACGCCAATGATGGCGGAGTCCATGATCTTGCCGTTGATGAAGCCGCCGAACATCTTGTCTGCGTAGAGGACTTCCTCCTGGATGAGCTGCGCCCAGTGGGGCTTGACGACGCTGTAGAGGATCATCTTGGCCTGTTTGGCGAACTTTTTGCGGCTGGCCAGCAGGTAAACAGCGACGATAAGGCCGATGAGCAGGTTCTTGAACCAGATCACCACATTCATGACGCCGACGCCCACACCGCTCAGGATGCCTTGTAAATTCTGCAGCGAGGGGAGCAGGGTGGTGCGCAGAGTGGTCAGATTGTCAGCAATGGCATCGTAGGCATCGTTGAAGTAGCCCATCAGTGTCTCATTATCCAAAAAGACTTTCTGTGTGTTCACCCAACGCATGAACCGGGTGATGCTGGTCTGCGCGGTGTAGTAGAGGGAGGTGACGCTTGTGATGAGCTGCGGCACCACCATCATCACGAGGGCGTAGACCACCAGCACACCGAACAGCAGCGTCGCTGCAATGGCAAGCATATTGGCCATGCTGTGGAGCTTTTCGGGGAAGATGCGGTGTAGAAAGCCCTCAATGGTGTTGCACACCGGCTTGAGCAGATAGGCGATGACGGCACCGTAGATGAAGGGCATCAGGATGCCGGTCACCTTGGAGACCGCGTCGCCGAACCCGTCGAAGCGGTAGATGAAGAAGAAGAACAGGATGCTTAGACTTATCGCACCAAAGCCCGCGAGCATTCCGTAGATATAGGGCTTGATGTGCGGTTTTTTGTCCATCATGTGTGACTCCATTCCTGCCGCAGACGGCAGGAGCCGGTACGGCGATGTTTAGATTTTGTTGCTGCGGCGCCAGATGTGCATCTTCTCGGCCTCTTTGATAAGCTCCTCGCGGAAGTCGGGGTGTGCCACATTGATGAGGGCTTCGGCCTTCTCCCAGGTGGTCAGACCCTTGAGGTTGACGCAGCCGTATTCGGTGCAGAGGTAATGCAGATTGGCGCGGGTATCGGTGATGATGCTGCCGTTTTCCAGCGTGGGACGGATGCGGCTCTCGAGCTGACCGGTCTTCTTATTAAAGAAGGTAGAGGACAGGCAGATGAAGCTCTTGCCACCCTTGGAAAGGTATGCGCCCAGCACGAAGTCCAGCTGGCCGCCTGCACCGGAAATGTGCTTGACGCCGGCGCTCTCCGCATTCACCTGGCCGAACAGGTCGATGTCCACCGCATTGTTGATGGAGATGAAGTTGTCCAGCGCGGAGATGCTGCGGATGTCGTTGGTGTAATCGACGGGAGCAGACATGCACTCGGGGTTGTTGTTGAGGTAGTCGTACATCTTCTGGGTGCCGGCACCGAAGGCGTAGACCTGACGGCCCTTGTCCAGCTGCTTGTGTGCGCCGGTGATCTTGCCGGCCTTGGCGATGTCTACGAAAGCGTCAACATACATCTCGGTGTGGACGCCCAGGTCCTTCAAATCGCTCTGGGCGATGAGGCTGCCGATGGCGTTGGGCATACCGCCGATGCCCAGCTGCAGGCAGGCACCGTTGGGGATCTGCGGAACGATCAGGTTTGCCACCTTCAGATCGACCTCAGTGGCAGCACCGGGTGCGGCCATCTGGCCGATGGGCGGGTTGTCGCCCTCCACGATGCCGGTGACCTGGGAGATGTGGATGCAGTTCTCCATGCCGCCGAGGCAACGGGGCATGTTCTTGTTGACTTCCACGATGATCTTCTTGGCCTTCTCGCATACGGCACCCAGGTGCGAGGCGCTGGGGCCGAAGTTGAAGTAGCCGTGCTCGTCCATGGGGGTCACCTGGAACACTGCCACATCCAGCGGATCCGGGCTCTCGCGGTAGTAGCGAGGCAGCTCAGAGTAGCGGATGGGGCTGTAGAAGGAGAAGCCCTGTGCAATGGCCTTGCGCTCAATGCCGCCCATGTGCCAGCTGTTCCAGGTCATGTGGGCAGCAGGATCTTCGATCTGGAAGATGGCGGGCACCCACATCAGGATGCCGCCGCGGAAGTTGACATCCTCCAGCTCAGGCAGACGCTTTGCAATGGCAGCGTCCACTGCAACGGGGGTGTTCACGGCCCAGCCGTAATCCACCCAGTCGCCGCTTTTGACCAACGCGGCAGCCTGGTCAGCTGTCATTTTCTTCTGCGCATACAATTCCGTAAAATCCATTATAAACCATCCTCTCTTACAATAACATAAAGGAATTGTAAATTCCAACTTAGTTATATCATTAACAAACGAGAGAATCAATACTTTCCCGGCAAAAAACAGGGCTGGATGCAATATGACTAAAAATCTTAGCTTTTTGTAGAGATTCTTTGGTGCACAAAAAATAAATTTTACACAAAAAATACTTGATAAAATTTTGACGATGTGCTTTACTTATAGCGTAGCAGGATGCAGCGTGGCACTGCGGGTGGGATTGTTTAAAAATTAACGATACACCGTAGCAGAAGAGAAGAACATCTTGCACAGCAAACTGGAAAGTGCTATCATGTCAGAACCAATGCGCTTTTCAAAGGCGCGCAAGGAGGACAAAACCGATGGCAACTGCAGTTTACCCCGGGTCGTTCGATCCGGTCACACGAGGTCATCTCGATATCATCAAGCGCGCGGCAAAGATCAACGATCACCTGATCGTGGCCGTGCTCATCAACAGTGCAAAGCACCCATTGTTCACCGTGGAGGAGCGGGTGGCCCTGCTGCAGGAATGCTGCAAGGGTATCCCCAATGTCACGGTGGAGAGCTTCGACGGCCTGACCGTGGAGTTCGCCAAGAAGCGCCACGCTTCGGTGATGGTGCGGGGCCTGCGGGCGGTGACGGATTTCGAAAACGAGATACAGCTCGCCCAGACGAACCACGCACTGATGCCCGGCATCGAGACGATGTTCCTTGCCACCAGCATCAAGTGGAGCTACCTTTCTTCCACCATCGTCAAGGAGGCTGCCCGCTACGGCAGCAACATCTCCAAGTTCGTGACGCCCAACGTAGAGAATGCCATCCACGCCAAAGTGGAGCAGCTCCGGGCGGAAGGAAAAACGCTCTGATACCTTTTATAATGCAGAAAGGCCCTCGGGCTTTTTGATAAATAGTTTTACGAAACCCCGAAACATATAAATTCAGGAGGCTATTAACATGAAGAAAATTGTTATCGCATCTGCTTGCCGTACCGCTATTGGTAAGTTTGGCGGCACCCTGGCAAACGTCCCTGCTGCAGAGCTGGGCTCCATCGTCATCAAGGAGGCCCTGAACCGTGCTAACGTGAAACCCGAGCAGGTCGATCATGTTTACATGGGCTGCGTCATCCAGGCTGGTCTGGGCCAGAACGTTGCTCGTCAGGCTTCCCTGAAGGCTGGCCTGCCCATCGAGACCCCCGCTGTCACCGTCAACGTGGTGTGCGGTTCCGGTCTGAACTGCGTGAACATGGCTGCTCAGATGATCGAGGCCGGCGATGCCGACATCGTGGTTGCAGGCGGTATGGAGAACATGGATATGGCTCCCTTCGCACTGCAGAAGGCTCGTTACGGCTACC
>OLSN01001065.1_pt1 | contig 25900 bp, 25 predicted proteins | sample 1672411 | NCBI WGS metagenome assembly OLSN01 (sample SAMEA3136683, study PRJEB25190) | human gut metagenome | biome: human gut; feature: human-associated habitat; material: faeces | place: Austria | collected 2013 | reverse complement strand
TGACAACTGACCTTTATATCCACGCATATGTCGGCATCGGCACGACCGTCACCGGCGTCAAGGAGCTTGCCCGTTCGTTCAAGGAAGCTCAGATAGCCCTCGAGGTCGGCAAGGTGTTCGACACCGAAAAGACCATAGTCAGCTACGACAATCTCGGCATCGCAAGACTTATCTATCAGCTTCCCACGACCCTGTGCGATATGTTCATGCGCGAGGTGTTCAAGCGCGGCTCGATAGACAGCCTCGATCAGGAGACTCTGTTCACCATTCAGCGTTTCTTTGAGAACAACCTCAACGTCTCCGAGACCTCCCGCAAGCTCTTTGTCCACCGCAACACTCTTGTTTACAGACTCGAGAAGATCAAGAAGCTCACCGGCCTTGACCTGCGCGAGTTCGACGACGCTATCGTCTTCAAGGTGGCTCTTATGGTCAAGAAGTATCTCGATGCGAAGCCTGTCAAATACTGATCTGCGGCGTAATTTAAGATCGGTATAAAGTCAAGCGAGGGGGATACCGCTTTATATAGGAGTGAAAACTGTGATTGAATTCAGAGATGTTTCCAAGACCTACGAGAACGGAACACATGCTCTAAACCATGTCAATATCAAGATAAACAAGGGCGAATTCGTCTTTGTCGTCGGCGCGTCCGGCGCCGGAAAAAGCACCTTTCTCAAGCTCATGATGCGTGAGGAAGTGCCCTCGCATGGAAAAGTTATAATCAAAAATCAAGATCTGAGCACCCTTACCCGCAGCGAAATACCCTATTTTCGCCGCGGGTTGGGCATAGTATTCCAGGATTTTCGCCTGATCCCCAAGATGACCGTGTTCGACAACGTGGCGTTCGCCATGCGCGTCACCGGCTCTAAGGAGAACAAGATTCAAAAGCGCGTTCCGTTCGTACTCGACATAGTCGGGCTGACGGACAAGATGAATTGCTATCCCACCGAGCTCTCCGGCGGCGAGCAGCAGCGTGTGGCTCTTGCCCGCGCCCTTGCGAATAACGCCGATCTTATCATAGCGGACGAGCCGACGGGCAATGTTGACCCGCATATGAGCCTCGAGATAGTCGATCTGCTCATGCGCCTCAACCAGGAGGGCACGACTGTCATCATGGTTACCCATGAGCACAATCTCGTCCGTATGTATGACAAGCGCGTTATCCTGCTCGAAAACGGAACCGTTGCGGCGGACGGCAGAATGAAAAATTCCGCTCACCGCGAGCGCACGCTTGCAAAATCAAGCAGTCTCAACCGACCGGCGGACGGCTTCGCAACGAAGTATCTCGACGACGAGGAAGAAGTTCCGGAGGAGAAATCTGCCGCAAAGGAGCCCGAAAAACTCCCGGAAAAGGCGGAAGAGATAGCTGCCGAGACCGCTGCGGACGATATCTACAGGCAGGCTCTCGAGAGCATAAGAAAAGAACGCCAAAAAGAGACGACGGGATACGGAAGCGATTATGACACAACATATTCTTCCGTCTTGGCGGATTATTCGATTTACCTCGAAGACGACGGAGAGGGGGACGAGAGCGATGAAAAATAACGGAAGTCTCGGCTACCTCACCCGCGAGGGAATGAGAAATCTCTATGTAAATCGACTGATGAGTGTAGCGTCGGTCTCCGTGCTGTTCAGCTGCATGGTGATGATTGGCGTTGCGTTCATGATAATGGTCAATATAAATATGTTCATCGGCAATGTCGAGGATCAGAATGTGATAATGGTCTTTGTCGATGACAGCGCGACGAAAGCGGAGGAGGACGAGCTCGGCGCGAGCCTCAGAGGGCTTTCAAATGTCCGCGAATGCACTTTCGTCGGCAAGGACAGCGGCTTTGCCCAGCTCAAGGACGAGATGGGGGACAGTTCCGTGCTCTTCGACGGGCTCGACGAAAACCCGCTTCCCGATGCATACGAAGTTTCGCTCAAGGATACGGATAAGTTTGACGACACGGTCAAGCGCATCTCCGAACTCCCGCATGTTCTGCATATCCGCGAGAACAGGCAGCTTGCAAAGCAGCTCGCGGGGCTGAGAAACACTGTCAGCTATGTGAGCGCAGGCATGATAGCGCTGCTGCTCATAGTCTCGCTTTTCATCGTCTCCAACACGATAAGAATAACGATGGACAGCCGCAGGCTCGAAATAAATATCATGAAGAGCGTCGGTGCGACAAGGTGGTTTATCCGATGGCCGTTCATGATCGAGGGCATGATGCTCGGACTTATCTCCGGAGTGCTCGCCCTGCTTGCCGTCTGGGGCATATATGAAATTGCGGGCAGGTCGCTCGTCAAGACTCTCTCCGGCATCGGAATGTCGGGAATCGCTCCGTTCGGCAAATATGCTCTGATACTGCTCGCCGCGTTTATCGTGCTCGGAGTTCTCTCCGGCGCGCTCGGCAGTGCGGTGTCGATAACAAAATATCTCAAAGAAAAGGAGTTCGCGATAGTCGATGAAGAATAAGCGTAACACATGGCTCAGAAGAGCGGCGGCGTTTGTTCTTTGCGCGGCGCTCGTGCTGATGACCGGAATTTTCCCGACAAGGGTTCAGGCGAAGAGCCTCGAGGATCTCAAGCAGGATTATAACGAACTCGAAAAAGAGATTGAGGCAAATAAGAAAAAGCTTGAAAGCATAAAAAATCAGCAGACCTCGAATGCGGAGAAGATGAAACTGCTCTCTTCTCAGGCTGAGGCGATAAGCAGCCAGCTCGATGTCATAAACTCCCAGCTCTCCGTTCTGAATGCGGACATTGCGGACTATGACAGGGAGATAGCGGCGCTCGATAAAAAAATAGACGAGGCTCAGTCGAAGATAGACAAGCTCGACGAGCAGATTGACGCCACGCAGGAGAAGATATCAGAACGCCTGCGCGCCACATATATGGCGGGCTCGTCCTCGTGGATAGAGATACTGCTCGAGTCGGACAGCATCTCATCGCTCTTGCTTCGCATCCAGCTGCTCGCGAGCGTCACGGAGAACGACAACAAGCTCATCTCCCAGCTCGAAAAGCAGACCGAGGAGCTCAACGCCGCCAAGGCGGAGCTCGACGAGGACAAAAAAGCTCTCGAAGAGAAGCGCTCGTCTCTGGTCGAGAAGAAATCCGAACTCGACACTAAAAATAGAGAACTCGCTTCAAAGCAGAACGCATATAACGCGAACTACCGTCAGATATCGGCTCTCATGACCTCGCTCGACAAGAGCAGCGCCGAATATCAGCGGGAGATTCAGCGACAGTACAGAAAGCGTGAGGCATTTGAGCGCCAGATAGACAAAATCATCAGCGGCGGCTCCCAGAGCGGCGACGTTGACGATGGATTTTATAACGACGGCGAGATGATGTGGCCGGTTCCATACAAGAACTCTTACATCTCCGCGGGCTACGGCTACTACGACCCCGAGGGTGACGGAACCTACACCATGCACCCGGCTATCGATATAGTCGTGCGCGAAAACGGCGTCAATGTCTCCTACGGCAAGAAGATAGTTGCGGCGCAGAGCGGCAAGGTGCTCGTCAGGGGCTATTCCGATGTCGGCGGCAACTATATCACCATCGACCACGGCGACGGATACAGAACATATTACGGCCACTGCTCGAAGATAGTCGCTTCGGCGGGACAGTATGTTGAAAAAGGCGAGGTCATCGCCTATATGGGCAACACCGGATATGTCACCGGACCGCATGTCCATTTCCAGGTCATGCATGTCAAGAACGGTGTCGTCACAAGGCTCAATCCTCTCGATTTTGTCACGCCTCCGAATTGATCTCAGGCAGGAAGGAACGTGAAAGCAAATGAACAAGAAAATTTCGCTCGGACTTGCGATTGCGCTCATTATTCTGAGTGCGACCGCGACCTTCGCAATAACGATGTCGGTCTCACAGCGTATGTACAACAAGCTGATAACCGACCTTCCCAAGCGCGCGCAGATGTATGATGCGGTCGAGGAGGTCGACAAGATCGTTCGCTCGAAGTACTACGGCGATATAGACGAGGCTCTGCTCGACTCGAACCTCGAAAACGGCTATATCAACGGACTCGGCGACAAGTACAGCCGCTATATGAACGCGGACGCCTACAAGCTCTATTCCTCGAAGCTTGAGGGACGCAGCGCGGGCATCGGCGTTGAGGTCGAGACAGACCCCGAGAGCGGTTATCTGCTCATAACGGAAGTCTATCCCAACTCCCCGGCGCAGACCGAGGGGCTTCAGAAGGGCGATAAGATAGTTGCCATAGGCGGCGACACAGTCACTGCCGAAAACAGCAGTGAAATGGCGGGCAGACTCAGCGGTATAAAGCTGACCTCCGTCAGCCTCACCTACAGGCGCGACGATGTCGACAAATCCGTCAACGTCGTCCTCGGTTATACAAACCAGACCGTCAGCTATGAGCTTATCGGCACGGTCGGTTATATAAAGATATCCGCGTTCTACAAGAATACATTGAACCAGCTCGAAAAGGCAGTCGACCAGCTCAAGAAAGAGGGCGCGAAGAGCCTCGTTTTCGATGTGCGCTCGACCTATGACGGAACTATTGAATACACCTGCCGCGTTATTGATTATCTTGTCCCGACGGCGACCGAGGGCAACAAGGCGCTCGCGACGCTCGTTGACAAAAACGGCAACAACGTCAAGACCTACAGCTCCGACGCCAAGGATATAACGATGCCCATGGCGGTGCTTATAAACTCAGACACTGCGGGCTACGGCGAGCTGTTCGCCTGCGACCTCAAGGATTTCGGCAAGGCGTTCCTTATCGGCGAAAAGACAGCCGGCAGAGCCGACGTTCAGGAGACTTTTGAGCTCAGCGACGGCGGCGCAGTCGTGCTGACCACCTCAAAGATGCTGCCCTATATCAGCGAGAGTTTCGACGGAAAGGGTCTGACTCCGGACACTGAAATTATCCTCGCGGATTCGCTCAGAGAGAATCTCAGCACGCTCGAAAAGGACAGAGACACCCAGCTTCAGGCTGCTATCTCCATGCTCGCGGGCAACTCGTCAGAGGGCTGAGACCGAAAATAAGATATGCAAACTCCCTGCTTTTTGAGAGCGGGGAGATTTTGTTTTGAAAGGCAAAATAATGATGCCGATATGTCAAAATATCCGCGCCGGATTTTCGGCAGTATTATGTCCTTTTGGGCTTTATGATACAATATTTTGGGCAGATTAACGAAACTTTTCCTGTATCTGTAAAATTTTATCAAATTGCTTGCATATGAGGACAAAAACGGCTAAAATATATGAGGTATATAACCAATAACCAATTATACTAACAACGGAGGAATTCAAATGTCAGTTAAAGTTGCTATTAACGGCTTTGGCCGTATCGGTCGTCTTGCATTCCGTCAGATGTTCGGCGCAGAGGGCTACGAGGTTGTTGCTATCAACGATCTTACCAGCCCCGAGATGCTTGCAAACCTTCTCAAGTACGATACCGCTCAGGGCGGCTATTGCGGAAGAATAGGCGAGAATCTTCACACCGTAGACTTCAAGGCTGCTGAGTATGAAGAGGACGGCAAGACTGTCAAGGTTCCCGGCGCTATCATAGTTGACGGCAAGGAGATCACTATCTATGCTATGCCCAACGCGAAGGATCTTCCCTGGGGTGAGCTTGACGTTGATGTTGTTCTTGAGTGCACCGGCTTCTACTGCTCCAAGGCTAAGAGCCAGGCTCACATCGATGCAGGCGCTAAGAAGGTTGTTATCTCTGCTCCCGCAGGCAATGACCTCAAGACCATCGTCTTCAGCGTCAACGAGGACACCCTCACTGCCGACGACACCATCATCAGTGCAGCTTCCTGCACCACCAACTGCCTTGCTCCCATGGCTAAGGCTCTTAACGATTACGCTCCCATCCAGAGCGGTATCATGTCCACCATCCACGCTTACACCGGCGATCAGATGATCCTCGACGGCCCCCACAGAAAGGGCGACAAGAGACGTGCCCGTGCAGGCGCTGCCAACATCGTTCCCAACTCGACCGGCGCTGCTAAGGCTATCGGCCTTGTTATCCCCGAGCTCAACGGCAAGCTTATCGGCTCCGCTCAGAGAGTTCCCGTGCCGACCGGCTCCACCACCATCCTTACTGCTGTTGTCAAGGGCAGCGATGTGACTAAGGAAGGCATCAACGCTGCTATGAAGGCTGCTGCTTCCGCTTCCTTCGGCTACAATGAGGATCCGATCGTTTCCTCCGATGTTATCGGCATGAGATTCGGCTCTCTCTTCGATGCAACTCAGACCATGGTTGCTAAGATCGCTGACGATCTGTATGAGGTTCAGGTTGTTTCGTGGTACGACAACGAGAACTCCTACACCAGCCAGATGGTCAGAACCATCAAGTATTTCGCAGAGCTCAGCAAGTAATCAGCCAAGTTCAGTGCCCCGCACGAAAGTGCGGGGCATTTTTTTTATATTGTTATCTTCGACGAATTCTTGACATAGGCTCCCATGTATGGGAGCCGGATACGCGAAGCGTATATTGCCTCGAATTTTAAATGACATACAATCCGCGCCATACAAAACATAAAAATCCTCCGTACACCAAAATGTACGGAGGATAATTTTTTATATCGCGAGGAACGCTTTTGCGAGTGCGAAGTAGATGAGCAGGGTGACCATATCGACTATTGTCGTTATCATCGGTCCTGCCATGAGCGCGGGGTCGAGTTTTATCAGCTTCGCAATAATCGGCAGGGTGCAGCCGATTATTTTCGCTACTATGACCGCGCAGACCATTGCAGCCGAAACGACAAGATAAACAGGCATCCCGCCGGAGGAGAAGAGCATCATTCTGCCGATGTTGACTGCCGCGAGGGTCAGCCCGCAGATGAGCGCGACTCTTATCTCTTTGAACACTATCTTCAGATAGTCCTTCGGGTGGATCTCGCCGAGCGCAAGACCGCGGATTATCAGCGTCGAAACCTGATTGCCGGCGTTTCCGCCCGTGTCCATGAGCATAGGTATGCAGGCGGTGAGTCCCGCGACTGCTGCGAGCATATTCTCGTAGTTTTCGATTATCTTGCCTGTAAAAGTCGCCGAGACCATGAGCACCAGAAGCCAAAGGATTCTGTTCTTTGCGAGCTTGAAAACGCCCGTCTTGAGGTAGTTGTCGTCCGAGGGATGAAGCATTGCCATCTTCTCGAAGTCCTCGGTGTTCTCGTCCTCGATGACGTCGACGATGTCGTCTATCGTGATTATGCCGACGAGCCTCGCCTCATTGTCAACGACGGGGACGGAGAGCAGGTCGTATTTTCTCGCTATGTCCGCAACCTTCTCCTGGTCGTCGAGCGTGTTGACGCAGATGAGCTGGGAGTCGGTGTCCATTATGTCGCGGATAAGCTCGTTGTCTTTTGCCATCAGCAGCGTATGCAGGGCGACCGTGCCGATAAGATGGCGCTTGTCGTCGATGCAGAAGCAAGTGTAGACCGTCTCTTTGTCGACGGCGGTCGAGCGTATGTGCTCGATTGCCTGACCGACCGTGAAAAAATCATGCAGCTCGACCATCTCAATGGTCATTATCGAACCTGCGCTGTTTTCGGGATATTTCAAAAATCTGTTTATCAGGCACCTCGTCTCGCTGTCTGCCTTTGCGAGCACGCGGCGCACGACGTTTGCCGGGACTTCTTCGAGGAAGTCGACGGTGTCGTCAAGGAACATGTCGTCGAGCAGGTTCTCAAGCTCTGTATCTGTTATAAGATTCAGCAGCTGCGCCTGAGAATCGGGCTCAAGATAAGAAAAAACGTCCGCCGATATGTCTTTGGGGAGGATGCGGAATATCCGCAGAAGCTCGTCTTCCGGGAGCGATTCCATCGCCTGCGCTATATCAACGACGTTCATGTCGCACAGCTGTTCACGCAGATCGGCAAGTTTGCCCTCCGCCAACAGTGCGCTGATATTTTCCAGGATATCACGGCTCATATTGCACCTCTTTCTCCGTGAGGCGCACGCAAAAAGAGCCGATTTTTTTATCGGTCGAACTTTTTCGGGCGTGACCCCACAGCTTTATTTTTAGTTTGCCAACTTCGCGGCTTAGGTTTGTCGCTGCCCAAAAAATTTCACCACTTTTCAAAAATTTTTGCGTCGGGAAAGCCCGACGGGAGCACTTTTCGCACTCCTACATTAGTTTATACCCCACAACCTCAAAAGTCAAGCAAAAGAGCAAAAATCTTGCGTAATCGGCGGCAATCACCGAAAACGGGGAAAATCAGCCGAAAAATGCCTGAAAACAGGCGAAAACAGACTTTTTGTTTCTATAAATATTAATAAAATATGAACTTTGTTGACGCCCCGCCGTTTTTTGCACGCCGATATGCAAAAAATCGGGGCGTTTTCGCTATGGGTGACGGGCGCTTCGGAGACCGCCGCCGAAGAGCCCGTGAATATAGATGAGGAGATGAGAGTATGAAAAAGAAAGAACCGCTTTCGCCCAAAGAGGAGAATTTCTGCCGCTTCTTTGTCGCGTCCCGCGAACCGCGCGCGTCGGCTGCGCGGGCGGGCTATTCCGTCCATCCGGAGCGAACGGCAATGAAGCTGCTCGCCGACCCGGAGATCAAAAGGCGAATAGCGAAGCTCGAAAACGAGCGCGACGCGAAGCTTGCGGAGGTCACTGAGGGCTACCGCAGGCTCGCTTTCGGGAGCGTTGCGGACGCGGTGAAGCTCATTTTGTCGGACGAGCTGCCGGACGGGTCGGAAATAGAAAAGCTGGACCTGACGATGGTATCGGATATCAAACGCCCGAAAGGCGGAGGACTTGAGGTCAAATTTTTCGACCGGCTCAAGGCGCTCGACCGACTTTGCGAGCTGAGCAATGCCGCTTCGGCGGGAGAAAATTCGGATTTCCTCTCTGCGCTTGACCGCAGCGCGCGTGCTCTGCGCGGGGATGATGCGGGTGAGTAAACGCAAAAACAACACTTTTGAGAGCTTTTCGGAAAAACAGCTGCGGGTGCTCTCTTGGTGGTGCCCGTCGAGCCCGGACAGGAATTTTGACGCGATAATCTGCGACGGCGCGGTGCGCTCCGGCAAGACGGTGTGTATGTCAGTCTCATTTGTCGCGTGGGCGTTTTCGGCGTTTGACGATACGTCCTTCGCGCTGTGCGGCAAGACGGTGACTTCGCTTAGAAGAAACATAATCACGCCGATTCTGCCCGTCCTGCGCCGACTCGGCTTCGACTGCCGCGAGAAGCTGTCCCAGCATCTGGTGGAGATAGAATACTCCGGCAGGCGCAACCGATTTTATCTCTTCGGGGGCAAGGATGAGGGCTCTGCGGCGCTGATTCAGGGCATGACGCTCGGCGGGGTGCTTTTAGACGAGGTGGCTCTGATGCCGCGCTCGTTTGTCGAACAGGCATTGGCGCGCTGCTCGCTCGACGGCTCGAAGCTGTGGTTCAACTGCAACCCCGACACGCCTCTGCACTGGTTCTATGAGGAGTGGATAAAAAAGAGCGCGGAGAAAAACTGCCTGTATCTCCACTTCACCATGGACGATAACCCGTCGCTCACGCCCGCGATAAAGCGCAGATACGAGAGCCTTTACAGCGGCGCGTTCTATGACCGCTTCGTTCTGGGCAAATGGGTCGCGGCGCAGGGGCTTGTCTATCCGTTCTTTTCGCGCTCGGTTCATGTCGCGGAGCCTGCGGGTATACCGTCGCGCTACTTCATCTCCTGCGATTACGGCACGGTCAACCCGTCGTCATTCGGGCTCTGGGGCGAGTACGGCGGGCGGTGGTACAGGCTGAGCGAATACTATTTCGACAGCCGCAGAGAGGGGGAGCAGCGCACCGACGAGGAGCATTACGCCGCGCTCGAACAGCTTGCGGGCGACCTCAACATAGAGGCGGTCATAGCAGACCCCTCCGCCGCGAGCTTTCTCGAATGTATCCGCCGCCACGGCAGATTCCGCGCCGTGCCCGCAAAAAACGACGTTATAGACGGCATCCGCCGCGTTTCGGATGCCCTCAAGGAGCGGCGCATCCTTTTCTCGCAGTCATGCACGGACTGCCTTCGGGAATTTTCCCTCTACAGATGGGATAACACTGCCGCACGCGATGCTCCGAGAAAGGAATACGACCACGCCATGGACGATGTGCGCTATTTCGTCTCCACAGTGCTCGCGCATGAGGAGGACGGCTTTTTCGCGCTCGCCATGAGCAGATGACGGTCGGGCGGTCGGCCGTCATGAAAAGGAGGAATAACAATAAATCCGTTCAAAAGAAAGAAAACCGCTCCCGAGCCTGCGGCGGTGCAGACTTCGGCGCGCCCTGCGTCGGGTCTCGGACTGCTCGACAGCTACACTCCGCTCGGCGGAAATCAGACGCGGCTCTATTACGCCCTGCGCGAAGCGGTGCCGATAATCGACGCCGCCATATTCAAAACCGTCCGCCTGACGGGCGGCTTTGAGGTCAGATGCGCCGACGAACGCCTGCAGGACAAGCTCGACAATTTCGTTCGCAATGTTTCCGTCGGCGGCAACCAGTGCGGACTCGAAAGCTTTGTTTCAACTTATTTCGAGCAGCTGCTGACCTGCGGCACGGCGGTGGGCGAGATGGTGACGGACTCGGACGGGCATATAGCGACGCTCTTTAACTCTCCGCTTGAAAATATCGAGCTTCGCCGCGCCTCGGACGGAGTCGGAGTTGATATCTTCTCCGCCTCGTGCGTCGGTATGCCGTCGCCGGTCAGGCGACCCGAGCTTGTATTGCTGTCTGTGCTCAACCCGCAGCCGGGCGAAGTGTGCGGCTGTTCGATGCTCAAAGGTCTGCCGTTTGTCAGCGGGATACTCATGAAAATCTACAAGACTATCGGGCTCAATTGGGAGCGCATGGGTAACATCCGCTTCGCGGTCACGTATAAGCCGCAAAACGACTCGCTCGACCGCGCATACGCCAAAGAGCGCGCCATGCAGGTGGCAAAGGAATGGAGCGAGGCGATGCAGACGGGCGGCGCCGTGAAGGACTTTGTCGCAGTCGGCGACGTTCAGATAAAGGTTATAGGCGCCGACAATCAGATTCTCGATAGCGAGGTGCCCGTGCGCCAGATGCTCGAACAGATAGTCGCTAAAACGGGACTTCCGCCGTTCATGCTCGGTCTGTCATGGTCGTCGACGGAACGCATGTCGACCCAGCAGGCTGACGTGCTCACCAGCGAGATCGACGCATACCGCCGCATTTTAACACCCGTCATCGAGCGCATATGCCGCACATATCTGCTTTTCGAGGGAACGCCCTCGCAGGTGACGGCCGAGTGGGACGATGTGACTCTTCAGGACAATGTTGAGCTTGCGCGCGCCGAGCTCTATGCGGCGCAGGCGGAAAAAATCAGGAAAGAGATTGAAAACGGGGAGTGATAACTACGCAGAACAGCGTTCTTTCAGGTGCTCCGACTCCGCAGGAGCTGGAGCTTATCAACAATTATACCGTAAAGCCGCTGAGCGCCGACGAGGTCTATACCTTCGGTATCGTGCTTTGCGACAATGAAATCGACAGGGACTTCGAGCGCTTCGATATTCCCGCGCTCGAAAAGTTAGCCGAGCTTTTCGTAGGCAAGACAGGGATATTCGACCACAGCATGAGCGGCAGGGATCAGACGACGAGGATATTTTCATGCCGCGTCGAGACGGACGAAAATAAAGTCACCTCGGCGGGCGAAAAATACACGAAGCTCTGCGCGCGGGCATATATGCCGCGCAGCGAAAAGAACGCCGCGCTTATTGAAGAGATAGACGCGGGGATAAAGAAAGAGACGAGTGTCGGCTGTTCGGTCGGCAGAAGCGTTTGCTCCGTCTGCGGCAAGGACGGGCGAACCGATCCGTGCGCCCACATAAAGGGCAGGGAGTACGGCGGCAAGCTCTGCCACAGGATACTCTGCGACCCGACGGACGCCTATGAGTGGTCGTTTGTTGCCGTGCCGGCTCAGCCCGCGGCGGGCGTTACTAAGTCCTACCGCGCGGACGAGCAGACGGTGAAGACCGTCAAACGCCTCTCCTGCGCCAATGAGGGAGTGACCCTCACAAAGGCGGAGGCGGCGGGGCTTTACGGCTATATCGACGAGCTCGAACAGCTCGCCCGCGAGGGCAAAGAGTACCGCGAGGAGCTCATATGCGATGTGATACGCATGGGCGCGGCGGCTCTGCCGGATATGCGCGGCGAGAGCCTCTCGGCGATATGCGGCACCCTCGGTCTCGAACAGCTCAGAGAGCTCAAAAAGGCTTTCTCGGGCGGCGGAAAACTCAAAAGCCAGCTCTCGTCGACAAAGCCCGAAACGCACTCGGGCAACAGCGAGTTCAGAATTTAAAGGAGGATAATTATGTCAGTTTCAACTAAAGGTTTCTGTGAGAATGTTCTCACGCTCAAGGCGGCAAGCGGACTCAAGGCGGGCGTGCCCGTCGCGGTCAGCGCAAACGATACCGTTTCGGCGGCAGGCGCGGACGCAAAGTTCTGCGGCGTCAGCGTGAATGTAAACGGCGGATATGCGGGCGTCCAGCTCTCGGGTGTTGTCACTATGCCCTATACGGGCACGGACGCCCCGGCGGTCGGTTATGCGGCTCTCGCATCGGACGGCGCGTATGGAGTCAAGGCGAGCACAAAGGGCAACACCTATCTCGTGCTCAGCGTCAACACAACCGCCAAAACAGTGAGCTTCATGCTCTGATTCTGAAAGGAGAATAATATGACTGCTTTTGATAACATCAGACTTGAAAAAGGTCTCTATGCTTCCGGCGATTTCACCGGCGCACTCGAAAAAATCGACCCCTCGGAGAACTACAGCGGCACCGCTCTCGAGGGACTTGACGCATATCAGCGCCAGCTCAAACGCTTTGATATCAAGGTCAGCGGAGCGGGCAGCGACGTTGTCGACAAGTTCTTCAAGACCTCCGACTCCGCCGTGCTCTTCCCCGAGTATGTTTCCCGCGCCGTCAGGCAGGGTATGCAGGAGGCAAATGTCCTGCCGCGCATCGTTGCATCAACCACGGTTATAGACTCACTCGACTATCGCTCGATAGCCTGCGAGCCGAGCGACGATGAAAAGGAACTCAAAGTCGTCGCCGAGGGCGCGTTTATCCCCGAAACCAGCGTCAAGAGCAAGGCGAACCTTGTTCATCTGAAAAAGCGCGGACGCTCGCTTGTCGCTTCTTACGAGGCTGTCCGCTTCCAGCGCCTCGATCTGTTTACCGTCACCCTGCGTCAGATAGGCGCATATATCGCGCGCACTCAGCTCAGCGACGCTGTTGATGTGCTCATAAACGGCGACGGCAACGACAACGCCGCCTCCAACACTGCCGTCGCATCCTCAGGCAAGCTCACCTACACCGACCTTGTCAACTTCTGGAATCTCTTCGATCCATATGAACTCAACACGATTATTGCCGCTCCCGCACAGGTCGCGCAGATGCTCGGCATTACTGAGTTCAGGGACGCTGCGGCAGGTCTCAATTTCCACGCGACGGGCGAAGTCATAACTCCCCTCGGCGCAGATCTCATAAAGGGTTCGTGTGTGCCCGCAGGCAAGATAATCGGTATCGACCGCAGCTGCGCCCTCGAGATGGTCACGACAGGCCCTGTCTCCACCGAGTATGACAAGCTCATCGACCGCCAGCTTGAGCGTGCGGTCATCAGCTCGACTGCGGGCTTCGCAAGGATATTCGACTCCGCCGCCCGCACCCTTACCGTCTGACGGCGGGGGTGAGAGCATGATAACTCAGTGGAGCGTACTCTCTCTGCTCAGGCAGCTGACGGACATCGGCGAGGATGAAGAAAAAGTCTGCCTCGGGATAGCTCTGAGCTCCCTTGAACGCGTGAATTCGCGATTGAAGGCCGACGCGGACAGGGATGATGTCCGCATCGCTCAGGCCGCCGCGGGACTAGCCTATTACGCTCTTTGCGTGCGCCGCGCGGGTAATTCGGACGGCGTCGAGAGCTTTAAGGCCGGCGATATCACCGTTAAAAAGAGCGCGGACAGCTCGCTTAAATTCGCGGCGTCCGTGCGCGACGCTGCTCTCGCCGAGCTCACGCCTCTTTTGAGCGACGACGGCTTTTTCTGCTGCGGGGTGGAGATATGAACCTCTCAGCGGAATTTGAAAAGTGGGGCAGGGTGCTCGTTATCGAGAATACCGACTCCACGAGAACCGCGCCGTTCAAGGGCTTTATTCAGCCGCTGAGATACAAGAACAAGATGTATCTCTACGGCGTAAACACCGAGATAGGCTACAATTCTCAGGGCTATTATCTCTATATCGGTCCGCCCGAGCACGATCTGACGCTCAACGAGGACGCGTTGATAATCGACGGCGATATAAAATATCAGATAGACCGCGCGGAGAAGATAAAGCTCGGCGAAGAGGTGCTTTATGTCTGGGCTGTTGTGCGAACGGTCGTTGAGATAACGGAATAATTCTAAAGGGCTGCCGGGTTTTCCCGGCAGTCCGGTTTCAGGGAGGTTTTTATGAGTACAATAAGTGTTCTGCCCTCGCAGATAGCGGACTGGCTTTCCGAGCAGACAAGTCTCGGCGGGATAAGATTCATAACCGAATATCCCGCCGTCAAAAAAGAGATACCCCTAAAGCGCGTCACCGTTGCCGTGGGTATAGGGAAGATGGAAATAGTGGACAGCTTCACCGCGAACGATGAGGGCGTGTTGGTCAAGAATGAATATTGCCGCCTCGCGAATATAAAAGTTAAGCTTGCTATCCATGTCCCTTACAGCAAAGGCGGCGCGACCTGCCACGATGTGCTGACGACTATAATTGACTGCCTGACCTTCGACACAGATTTGAACGTTGTCGAGTCCGGCTGCTCCGGCGTCAAGGCGGACAGGGACACCGACGCCTTCGTTCTCGACGCATATATACTCATGCAGGCGGATTTCTGCCCCGCCGACACGACCGGTCTCAACTTCCACTGCTTCCTCGACAAGACCCTGCTCTGCGGCTCGCATATCCGCGACACCGTCAAGCATGTCACCGCCGAGGACAAGGCTCTGTGGAACGCGCCTGTAAAAATCGGCTCATATACGGGCACGGGTGCAAAAAGCCGTTCTGTAAAAGTCGGCTTCAAGCCCACCGCCGTATTTGTTTTTTGCAGGAGTATGCCCGCCGCTATAGCTGATTTTTCGGGCTCGTCAACAAACTGCTATGTTGCCGCCGCGACTCAGGCGGGCGGTATGCCCGGACTCAGCATCTCCTCCGACGGTTTCAGTATCAGTTCGGCGAGCGATGTTAACGGGAGCAAAAATCTTCTCAATGCGCTGGGTATGACCTATATATACATTGCGCTAAAAATATAAAATTGCCGTTTTTGCTGACCTTTTTATCGGACAGCGCTTTCTCCTACTGCTTTCAAAATGTGACTGTGCATCATTTAGTGCAATTTTTTGAGGGTAAATTAAATATTTTCCCGTTGACAAATATTTGATGTGTTACTATAATTATAAGTAAAGATACGAACAAATGTTCGTAAAACAAGGAGATGAGCAAATGTCAAAAAGAAGTGTCGAGGCGGCGATGGATTTCTCGTTTCCGACTCCCGAAGAGCGGCAGGCGGCGATGTGCGTCTGCTGCGGATCTCACTGCCCGGGCTGCGAATCGCCGGACGACTATGCGTGGCGGCGCAGGGATGTTGATTTGTCTGTGCTCGCCGACGAGGTGATAAAAACGAGACTTACGCCGCGCGAGAGACAGGTCACGGAGGCATATTGGTTTGACGGCTCGACGATATCTATGATAGCTCAGAAATTGGGTGTATGCCCGTCGAGTGTGTCGCGGTGTCTCGACAAGGCGCAGAGGAAGATATATGACGCGCTGAGCTTCACTGTAAAGTATCAGCATGATATAGAATCCGTTGATTTCCTGCCGATAGCCGTCAGGCGTGCGCTCGCCGTGAGCACGGCAAAGCGGTATGAGCCGAACACCCTGGGCGAGCGGATAAAAAAGCTTCGGTGCAGCGAGAACATAGGCGAACAGCTGCTCTGCGATGCGCTCGGGATGCAGCTGAGAACATTAAGAATGATAGAAAACGGCGAAAAAGAGCCGACTTTGCATCAGCTCGCACAGCTTGCCGGATTTTTCGACACAACGGTTGACTATCTTTTGAAGGGAGAAGACAAATGACTTTCAACAGAACTCTTTCACAGCTTGCCGACGAATATTTCGAGCAGGCGCAGGTGCTCGACGGGATCATAGCAAAGAAAAGAAAACAGCTTTCGGCTCTGACGAATCCCGAGACGAGCGACGAGGCATATAAAATTAAAGTTCTTCTCAACGTACTCTATAAAGAACGCAGGGATGTTCTGGAAACGGCAAACTTTCTCAAGGACAACTATTCCGGGGAGGAAAACAGATGAGAGATATAAAAATAACAATACTTTCGGACGGGACGGCTCAGATTGAAGAGCCGTTCTGTTTTTGCGGGGAGCATAATGCGGCGCGGCTTTGTATCACGCTCAACGATGAGCTGAAAACGGACGTTTCGTATTATCTTCTGAGCTTCGATGTCTACGGACTGAGCCGCCGCATCGTGTCAAATATTATCAGCGGCGCAAACAGCACTCCCGCCTATGTCACGGGCGGCGTTATATATTGCCCTCTGCCCGAAGCGCTGACTTCAACCGGCGAACTAACCGTTCAGGTCGAGGCGCATAAGCGCAATGATCTCGAGGTGACGAGAATAACCAAGTCTGCCGTGTTCACACTCGGCTTCGAGCCGTCCGTTATGGGCATTGACGGCGAGCTTGAAGAGGAGTGCGGCATCCTGCCCGAGCTCGCCGCCGCGGTGGAGAGTATGCGGGATTTAAAAGCCTTGTTCGGCGGGACTACCGACCTCAAGGCGGTCATAATAAATTCCCTCGGCTTCACTCCGCAGGCTCCGCCCGCCCAGTACACCTACAGCACCGCGCAGGTGTCCGCGACGCTCGCCGACAATGCGGAATATCGCATGACGGGGCTTCAGACGCTGACGGTTCAGTATCCCGAAGACGCGAAGTTCGAGTGCTGGATGCGCCTGAGCTTTGCGGCGAGCGGCGATATCACGGTTACTCTGCCTGCGGGCACCGGATATATCGGCTCGGCGCCGGATTTTAAAAACGGCGAGACATGGGAGCTCAGCTTCAAGGACAAGGTTCTGGCGGCTAAAAAGGTCGGTGGCGATGATAAAGACGCGGGAGGAGAGAACGGTGTCACCCCGCACATCGGCGACAATGGAAACTGGTACATCGGCAGTACAGACACCGGGAAACCGTCGCGCGGTGCAAAAGGCGACCCAGGCGCAAAGGGAGACCCTGGTGTACCAGGCGAAAAAGGCGACCCAGGCGCACCGGGCAAGGACGGCGCAAACGGAAAAGATGGAGCACAGGGAGCAACGGGCGCAGACGGCAAAACGCCTGTCAAGGGCACTGATTATTGGACAGTAGCAGACAAGCAGGAGATTGTTAATGACGTCATAGCTGCCCTGCCCGATGGCACGGAGGTGAGTTACTGATGTCTAAAAAGCTATATGAGGAATCGTCAATTCGAGACATTGCTAACGCTATCCGCGAGAAAAACGGCACTACAACGAAGTACAAAGTTGCCGAGATGGGGGCTGCGGTGACGGCGCTGCCAAACGAAGATACCATTACCCACGCCGATATTCCAAACTACGTAAAGGCAGAGGCGCTGGCGGTGGCGGAAAAGGTTAAGGCGGTGATGAAAGCCGACAGCATTGTGTTTCTTGCAATATCAGACTTCCACCACACTGGGACGCAGGCAGATAACTGGCAAACGAACATCAACGCGGGAAACCTGCATGCCTGCCAAGCTCTAAAGGTGCTATCTTATAGTCTCCCGCAGATCGATTTTGCGTGTATGCTCGGTGATGTAACTTTTGGCAATGCCAAAACAACGACCCAGCTAATGCAACAGCAGTTTAACCAAATCAACGGCTGGCTCGGCGAGGCGTGGAAGAATATTCCACAGCTTCGCACGGTAGGAAACCATGACACTGGCGAATACAGCACACTTGTCGGCGCACAGTTTCTAAAAAACAACATCTGGAAGTACAACGAAGGTGCTGTGTACGGCAGTGAAGAATACGGATATTGTTACCGCGATTTTGCGGAAAAGAAACTCCGTGTCATCTGCCTGAACACCTGCGAGGGCGAGACAGTGAGCGGCGAGAGCGCTGCGTACTGCTGCTCTCCGGAGCAGTTGCTGTGGTTCGCCCAGACACTTTACGCCGTCGGCAGTAAAGCAGACGCGGCTCAATGGGGAATTATAGTTCTCGGACACTATCCGCTCGACTTAGGCGGCGCATATCCGACAGGAAACATCGTCAAAGCTTATGTCGCGGGGGAAAGCACGGTGCAGAACGGCGTTACGGTGAATTTTAACGGTCACAATTCTGCAAAGTTCATCGCAAACGTCCACGGACACAACCATTGTTTCCAGTTTGGAAAATTACACAGCGTAGCCAACGGGCAAGGAACGGAGTTTGACGCATGGCGTATGTGTACGCCTAATGCCTGTTTTTACCGCAACAACAGCGGAGTCGTAACGATGAACGGCATTTCGTTTGGAGACCCTGCCCCGCATGACAAGACGGCGGGAACAGGAAAAGACACGGCTTTCAATGTCAATGTCATCAATCCATCGGAGCAGGTCTTATACTCCTTTTGCTACGGTGCAGGTATAGACCGCACAATCGGCTATGCAGCCACTGTATACCACAGTATAACTAATACTTTAACCAACGTTACCACCAGCAACGATGCGGTCGCGGCAGAGGACGGCACGGCATACAGTGCCACTATCACAGCGGCAGACGGGTACACCATGAGCAGCGTCACCGTAGCAATGGGCGGCACGGATATAACGTCCACGGCTTACAACTCTGATACAGGAGTCGTCAGTATAGCGGCGGTTACGGGCGATGTCGTGATTACCGCAAAGGCTACAAAGGTTGTGTCGTATCACAATCTTGTGCCTAAGGCAGTGGACAGTTCAGGCGCGTCTGCGCCGTATACCGACGGGCTAATGTTGTCTTCCAGCGGTACGACCTCCGAGGACAATCATTTTACCACAACAGGATTTATCCCATTTGATGGTGCGGCTGTACACATTTATCGCATCGGCGGCGAGGGTATCACATGGAATGAATATGGTGCACGTCTTGCGTGGTATAATGCTGATTTCACCCTCAAGGGGAGCGTATTGAGCTATAACCAGCTCGACAAAAGCATATATTACCCAACCAAAATTGACGACCCCAACGCGGCAGTGGCATTTAGCACAGACGCGAATGTTGCACCCCCGCATGGCGCGGCTTATTTTCGCGTGTCGGCTAAAGGCAAGGGCGAAAATCTCGTTGTAACGCTTGATGAAAAAATTGAGTAACAGGAGGCGTAGAGCATGATCAGACGTCGGTTAATGATGCTTAAAAAATCAAGCGGCGGACTGCCCGAAGGCTATACCGCAGTTGATTATATACAAACGTCAGGCAGTCAGCGCATTGACACCGGAGTAAAATCTTCGGCGAGTGTAGGACTGTCAGCGGATTTCTGCTTTGTCGATGCAAGAACAAATCAGGACTTGGCACAGGTATACGATGGAGCGGAAAAATGTCAACTGTTGGTTCTGATGATATCCAGCTGGGGTTCGCCCGATGGCGCGGTATGGTTTCTTTGCGGCTATTTAGACGCAAATCAATATTTTAAAAAGGCTGATACTGACAGACATACATATCATTTTAACGCGGACGGGCAATACACGGTCGAGATGGACGGCATACAGTATAAAAAAGCCGACCCGTCGCAAACAACATTTCCGGCGGATGCGCGAAATCTGTGGCTTTTTGTGCGTAATTCGCCATATGTCGATGGATATGCCTATATGAAACTGTACTCATGCGCGATGTACTACGGCGGCAGAAAAATCCGCGATTTCAAACTGTGTCTTGATGCTGATGGTGTGCCGTGCCTTTATGACCTTATTAGCAAAACAGCATTTTACAATCAGGGTACAGGCTCTTTTATATGGGGGTGATTAAATGTACGGAAAACTGGTAAACGGCGAGCTTCGCGGCGCGCCGAGACCGATAAGAACAGAAAATGGCGATGTTTTTACCAATGACCCGGCATTGCTTTTACAGTACGGCTACAAGCCGATAATTACGGCTGATTATCCGTCCGACGGCGGGTATTACACCGAGTCATGGACGGAGACGGAATCCGAGATAAAGCAAATCTGGACAGCCGCTGAGCCGCCCGAGGACATATCGGCGGACGAGGCGCTGGATATCATCACAGGGGGTGCGGATATATGACGAGGACGCAGGCAAAACGCTTTCGCGAGATGATAACAAAAGCCGCCGCGAAGCTGACGAACGCCGAAGCTCTTACAAGTATCAGCCTATTTGAACCGTGGAGCGGCGAAAAAGATTATTCTATCGGCGACAGGGTGCGCGACGGCGGAAATTTATATCGCTGTTACAACGCTATATCCGCCAATCCCACATGGCGTCCGAGCGTGACTCCCGCACACTGGGAGCGCGTGACGGCAGACGAGGACGGCACGATAGATAATCCGATAACTGCCGCTGTCGGTATGAGGTATTTCAAGGACAAGTACTATCTCGACGGCGGCAAAATTTACAGATGCACAAGAGACGACAGCGGCGGCGAGGGCACGGTTATGCACTATCTGCCGTCGCAGCTTGTGGGCATTTACTTTGAGGAGGTGCGAGAGTGAGAATTTGTATATCCGTGGGTCACGGAAGATCGGCGGGCGGCGGCTATGACAGCGGCGCGGTCGGCGGAGGTTTCCACGAGTTTCGCATAGCGCGAAGAATAGGCTTTTACATAGTCGAAGCGCTTAAAAGCTACGGCTGCGATGTGTCGCTCATAAATTACGATGCCGATATGTATCTGACGGACAGGATAGCCTATGTCAACCGCGAGAACTTCGATCTGGCTGCCGAGATTCATCTGAACGCAGGCGGCGGAACGGGGAGCGAGGTCTATTATAAACACGCCGATGAGGGCGGCAAAAAGCTCGCCGCGAAGATAAGTGCGGGCATTGCGAAAACATTTTCACTGCGCGACAGGGGAGCTAAAATAAAGCTCAATTCAGCGGGCGGCGATTATTTCGGCTTCGTCCGCTCGGTCAGATGCCGCAGTCTGCTCATTGAGACCGTGTTCATAGACAGCTCTTCGGACAGAAAAAATGTCGAAACGGAAGCGGGACAGAAAAAGTGCGGCGAATCGATTGCCGCGTCGATAGCCGAATTTTACAGGCTTTGCGTAAAAAACAAACCGCAAAAAGTCGCGCAGTCCGCCGATATCAGAGCGGGCGACCGCGTGAAAATTATAGGCAAAAATTATGCTACGGGTCAGCGAATCCCGTCGTGGGTGAAGCTCAGAACGCATACCGTCGCAAAAGTCGAGCCGAGCCGCGCGCTGCTCAAAGAGATAAACTCTTGGGTCAGGCTCTCTGACTTGAGACTCGCGGCGAGACCGTCAGTTTCGGTCGGAAGCGTTGTTTTTATAAAGCCCGGTGCTGTCTACGGCGGCTGCACCTCGGCGCGCGGAAAACGCGTGCCCGATTCCCAGCTCTCGCCGAAAAAGCACACCGTCACGAAAGTTCAGCAGAACCGCGGCACGCTCGAAGCCCTGCTCGGCGATATTTCGAGCTGGGTCGCGGTCGGCAGTCTCGAGGAGGTGTGAGATGGACGCAGAAATAACTGTGGCACTGCTCTCGGCGGCGGGTACGCTCATCGGCTCGCTCGGCGGCATACTCGCGTCGAACAGGCTGACGAATTATCGCATCGCGCAGCTCGAAAAGCGGGTCGACAAGCACAATAATCTCGTCGAGCGCATGGCGGCGGCAGAGGATTCGATAAAATCCGCGCACAGGCGCATAGACGATATCACGCGCAGAAAATAAGGGGGATTTTCATGAAGAAGCTTTTTGAAAATATAACAAAAATATCGGTCGGCACGTGGGTCAGAGGCATTTTGTCTCTTGTATCGATTGTCAATATGGCTCTGACCGCATTCGGAAAAACACCGGTCAGCGTCGAATACAGCGAGCTATATACAATAATAAGCCTGATATTCACATTCATTGTCGGCGCTGTGAGCTATTGGAAGAACAATAGCTTCACTTCTGCCGCCATCGAAGCGGACAAATTCATGCACGAACAGCGCATAGCGGAGGGCGAAGATGATAACGGCACTTCTCTATAATATAATGAATATCTTCGGGCTTTATCTCGCGGCGGTTTTAGCTGTGATATGCCGTATATTATCCATTCGCTGAAATAACACGAGCCGCCGCGGGGAAAACATCACTGCGGCGGCTTTTTTGCTTCTTTTCTCTTCAAAAATGCTTGCAGATGCAACACTCTTGCGGTATACTGTTACATATTATATAAGTCAAATGTCCGCACAGCGGAAAAATATATTTTGGAGAGAAGAATATGCTGGATTTAAAACAGACCGACAGAATGCTCAGAAAGCTTGAGCGCTTTGTCGATATCATCGAGCCGATGATTTTTGAAAAAGTCGGCGAGCCGGGCCCCGTGAGCGCGTTCGCAACCCTCGAGCGTTTCCACAGCATCCCGGAGGACAGCCTTTTTGACCCCATCGAAAAGGGCTACAAATGGGGCGAGGAGTTCGGCTATTGCTGGTTCAAGACCGATTTTGTCGTCCCCGACGGACTCGGCGGAAAAGATATTTTCATCCGCCCGCACATCTCGGGCTACGAGGGAACCCTCTGGGTTGACGGAGTGCCCTACGGCAACTTCAGCACGAAGATAGTTTTCACCGGCCACGGCAACCATTACTGCGACCTGCTCAGAAAGGACGCAAAGGCCGGCGATAAAATAGCAATAGATCTCGAATACTACGCGGGTCATTCGTATAAGGGCTGCCACCCGACCGAGAACAACCCTCTGCTCACATATGATTTCTCGTACGAGGGCATCGATATCTGCGTCAAGAACTATGCTATCCAGGAGCTCTATTTCGATCTGCGCACCCTCGTTCAGCTCGTCAAGAACCTGCCGGAGAGCTCTTTCAGACGCGCTTCCGTTATAAACGAGCTTGAAAAAGTGTTCAAAGAGATATATCAGTCACCCGACGATATTGACCGTGACGAGTTCATGGCGGCTCTCGAGAGAGCGAAGCCCTATCTTAAAAAAGCACTCTCCGTCAAAAACGGCGACGATGCACCGAAGGCTGCGCTCATCGGACATTCGCATATGGACACCGCGTGGCTCTGGCATGTCGGTGAGACAGTCAAGAAGTGCGCGCGCACCTATGCAAACCAGCTCGCGCTCATGGATGAGTATCCGGAATATAAATTTATCCAGAGCTCATCGTGCCACAGCGACTTCCTGCGCCGCAAATATCCCGACCTCTTCGCGCGCATTCAGCAGAAAGTCAAAGAGGGCAGATATGAGCCCAACGGCGGCGTGTGGGTCGAGTGCGACTGCAATATAACCTCCGGCGAGTCGATGGTCAGACAGTTCCTCTGGGGTCAGAGATTCACGAGAAAATATTTCGACTTCACCTCAAATTGCTTCTGGCTGCCCGATACTTTCGGCTACAGCGCGGCTATCCCGCAGATAATGAAAGGCTGCTGCGTCGATTATTTCCTGACAACTAAAATTGACTGGAACGACACCAACACATTCCCGCTTGATACTTTCTATTGGGAGGGTATCGACGGCACAAAGGTGTTCACCCATTTCAACCGCACCCACATCTGGCCCGATGCCGAGGATCTCATGACCTATGTCGCGGGTACTCCCTCGAACGACCATTCGTGCATCAAAGATAAGCGCGTCACCGACACCCGCGTTATCTCCTACGGCTACGGAGACGGCGGCGGCGGACCGCAGTTCGAGATGATCGAGGCGGCAAAACGCTGCGCCGACTTAAACGGCTGCCCGAAGTCCGAGCACAAGCTCGTCGGCGAGGCAATGAAAGAGATTGAGAGAGACGCGGTCGAGCCCGATACATACGCAGGCGAGCTCTATCTTGAGCTGCACCGCGGCACGCTCACAAACCAGCATGTCATAAAGCGCAACAACCGCAAGGCTGAGTTCGCGCTCAGAGATCTTGAAATATTTACCGTAAACGACGCAGTGAAGAACAATAAGACGGCGGACAGCGCGGATATCGCTCCGCTCTATGAGAAGCTGCTCGTCAACCAGTTCCACGATATCCTCCCCGGCACCTGCATCCCGCGCGCTCATGAGGAGTCCCGCGCCATGACCACCGCGCTCATAACCCGCGCCCGCGATCTTGTCAAAGAGCTCGCTCAGAGCGACAAGGAGGACTGCGTGACCGTCACGAACACCCTTTCTTTTGACCGCTCCGATGTCATTGTTCTCGACTACAGCGGCAAGATAGTTGACGGCGGCTACAGACAGCAGGTCTACACCGATGTCAGAGGCAACAAAAAGCTCATGGTCGGCGGCGTGACCGTCCCGGCGTTTTCGAGCGTTACTCTCAAGCTTGTCGACGGCAAGCCCGAAGAAAACAGCGTGTTCAGCCTCGATGATAACAGCCTTGAGACTCCGTTCGCGTCCGTCAAGTTTGCGGATAACGGCACGATTTCTTCTTTTGTCGATAAGCGCGCCGACCGCGAGATCTGCGGCGATGGATATAATCTCAACACCTTCATCATGGCGGAAGATTTCCCGTCCGAGTGGGATAACTGGGATGTTGACGCCGATATCGAGATGAAGTTCGAGGATGTCTCGAAACTTGTCAGCCGCGAAATAATTTCCGACGGCTCCGTCGCGCTCGTTATCCGCAGCAAGTATGCGATAAGCGGCAAGTCGACCGTTACGCAGGATATGATATTCTTTGCGGACAGCGCCGAGGTGCGCTTCGACACCGTCATGGATTGGCAGGATAACCACCGCTTCCTCAAGACTGCGTTCGATACCTCCGTCAGGCAGGAGTTCGCCCGCTTCGATGTCCAGTTCGGCAATGTCAAGCGCCCGACCACCCGCAACAACAGCGTTGAAAAGGCAAAGTTCGAGGTGCTCAACCATAAATATACCGACCTCTCCGAGACCCGCTTCGGCGTTGCCGTTCTCAACGACAGCAAGTACGGCATCAGTGTCAACGGCGGCAAGCTGCGCCTGTCCCTGCACAAGGGCGGTCTGCGCCCCGATTTCAAGGGCGACAGAGGCGTTCACCACTGCGTCTATTCGTTCCTGCCGCATGACAGCGGCTTCGATGCCGAGAGCGTTATCCGCCCGGCATATGAGCTTAATGTTCCCACCGCAGTGACTGCCGGCGAATATTCGGCTCAGAAGCTCATGAGCATCGACGCCGACAATATATTTGTCGAGGCTGTCAAGCTCTGCGAGGATGCTCAGCGTGCGTTTATTGTTCGTATGTACGAAGCGGAGGGCACCTTCACCAACGCAAAAGTCAGCTTCTTCGACGGCGCAAAGAGCGTGAAGATAACCAACATGCTTGAAGAGGAGCAGGGCGAAGTCGAGAACATTGCGCCCGCGAAACTTCAGTTCAGACCCTTCGAGATAAAGACCCTCAAGGTCACTTACTGAGGAGGAATATCATGACGGTTGAAAAGCTGGAACTCAAAAGTAATCCCGGGGCGACACTCACCGCGTATCTGCTCGATACATCAAAAGAAATGCCGAATATGACCGACCGCCCGGCGGTTTTGGTTATTCCCGGCGGCGGATACTATATGTGCTCCGACCGTGAGGCAGAGCCGATAGCCATGGCGTTCGCCGTGCACGGATATAACACTTTCGTCCTGCGCTATACCGTGGGCGAGGGCAAGGATTTCAAAATGCCCCTTGCCGATGCCGAAGAAGCGCTGACGCTCATACGCGAAAGGGCAGAGGAGTGGCATGTTATAAAAGACAAGATAGCCGCCATCGGCTTTTCCGCCGGCGCGCAT
>OLSN01001062.1_pt1 | contig 25952 bp, 23 predicted proteins | sample 1672411 | NCBI WGS metagenome assembly OLSN01 (sample SAMEA3136683, study PRJEB25190) | human gut metagenome | biome: human gut; feature: human-associated habitat; material: faeces | place: Austria | collected 2013 | reverse complement strand
TGGCATAAAAACACCTCCTTATTTGATAACAAAATTATACACAAATTTTGTTATGAAGTCAATGGATATACCATTAGTGTTAGCAGGATAAACACAACTATTCATATGTATCTGACCGTGAGGTCGGGAACAAGCCCGTTGGGTGATGTTCCCGGCGGGCTTTCACAGATAAGAAAGCGAGGTTAGAGACAATGGGTTTATTTACGGACGGATTTAAGCTCTTGAAAAAGGCAAGTGAGCCTTTGTACAAGACACCGAAATCCATTCAGGAAACCATAGAGATTATGGCGGTGGCTGAAAACGGTATTTTTGAAGTAAGCAGGAATAAGTATTCCAAGTGTTACCGCTTTCAGGACATCAATTACACAACGGCAACGGAGGATGAGCAGATCGGCATTTTTGAAAGATACTGCAAATTCTTAAATTCGCTGGACTGTAATTATAAGATTACGATTAACAATAAGAACAAAAATATGGAGGATCTCCGTGATAAGGTTCTTATTACAGAAAAAAACGATGGCTTCAATAATTACCGAAGAATCTACAATGACATTATTGAGGAGAAGATTATTGAGGGCAGACAGGGGATTGAACAGGAAAGATACCTGACGATCACGATTGAGAGAAAGAACTTTGAGGAGGCAAAGGCACAGTTTGCCACACTTGAGGCAACAATACACAAGGCTTTCATTGAGCTTGGGGCGGAGATTGTGCCGCTTAATGGCAATGAAAGGCTGAAAGTGCTCTATGACTATTACCATCTTGGCGATGAGGGCAGTTTTGATTTTGATATCAAAAAGGCAAAGAAGGTCGGAGCAGATTTTAAGAATGATTTATGTAATGGTATGGTGAAATATTTCCCAGACCATTTTGAGGACGAGAGTAAATACTGCAAGGCACTTTTCATTAAGAAGTATCCCAGCAGTTTATCTGACAGATTTATCAATGAGATTACTTCCCTTCCGGTACACTCCATTACCAGTATTGATGTAGTGCCTGTGCCAAAGGATTTGACCACAAAGGTGCTTCAGAAGAAATATCTTGGTATTGAGTCGGATATTATCAAACAGCAGAGAGTCCGTAATAAGAACAATGACTTCTCCACAGAAATCTCTTATGCAAAGAGAACGGAGAAAAAAGAGATTGAGGCAATTATGGATGATGTTCGTGAGAATGACCAGTGTCTTTTCTTTGTAGGAGTTACCATTATCCTTATGGCAGAAAGTAAGAAGGAGCTTGAGAGTGTCTGCGAAACAGTAGAAACAATCGGAAAACGTAACAGTTGTACGATTGATACACACTACTTAAAGCAGAGGGAAGCACTCAACACGGCACTTCCGATTGGTGTAAGACAGGTGGAAACAATGCGTACCCTTCTTACCCAGTCGCTTGCGGTGCTTATGCCGTTCAATGTGCAGGAACTGAATGACAGCACAGGTAATTATTACGGTATCAACCAGATCAGTAAGAATGTAAATATCGGTAACAGAAAGAAGCTCATCAACGGAAATGGCTTTGTATTCGGAGTGCCGGGTTCTGGCAAATCATTCTTCTGTAAGATGGAAATGGGTAGCGTATTTTTATCGGGGGATGATGAGATTATCGTCATTGATCCGATGAACGAATATTTTGATATTGCACAGACTTATGGCGGAACCGTGGTAAATATGTCCACATACACGGACAACTATGTAAATCCGCTTGAGATGGATGTGTGGAGTCTTGATCCGAATGATTCAAAGGGAATGATAAGGGAAAAAGGGGAATTTATGCTTGGTCTTTGTGAGCAGTGTATCGGGGACAGCTTAAATTCCAGACAGAAATCAATCATTGACCGCTGTGTGAGAAAGATGTATATCGACATCGCAAGGGGCAGGGAAAAGTATATTCCGGTAATGAGTGACTTCTACGATATCCTTATGGAACAGCCGGAGGACGAAGCAAAGGATATCGCATTGTCTTTGGAACTTTTTGTAAATGGTTCCCTCAATATCTTTAACCACCAGACAAATGTTGATGTAGATAACCGATTCACAGTATATGGTATCAGGGACTTAGGCACGGAGCTTAGTCCTATCACAATGCTTGTTATGATGGAGTCTATTCAAAACAGAATTGTAGAAAACGGGCAAAAAGGCAAGGCAACCTGGCTCTATATTGATGAGTTCCATGTCCTGCTTAATTCGGAGTATTCTGCAAAATATTTACAGCAGCTCTGGAAGAAGGTGAGGAAACAAGGTGGACTGTGCACGGGTATCACCCAGAACGTCGTGGACCTTTTACAGAACTACACCGCCACTACAATGCTTGCAAACTCTGAGTTTGTTGCACTCTTAAAGCAGGCGAATACAGACAGTTCCAAGATGGCAGAGGTTATCGGTGTATCAGAGGCACAGCTTCGTTTCGTAACCAATACTGCATCGGGAATGGGACTTATCAAGTGTGGTTCCGTGGTAATTCCGTTTGATAATCAGATCAGCAAGGACACTGACCTTTACAGACTGTATAACACCAATATCCACGAAAAGATTGCGGAGCAGAAGAAAAGGGAGGCAAAATTTGCTGATTAGAATTGCAATGTATCAGCCATTTGGACTAAGTTCCGGATGGCTACTTTTTACCTTTTTTAAGGATACAGAAAGAAGGTGGGAACATTGAAGATAAAAAAAGTGGATGACAAGCCTATGGTCATTCACACTAAGAAAAAAGCTAAGATTCATATGCATGAACCGAAGAAAGCTAAAATTAAGGGCAGTAACATTTACACTGTACAGCGTGGTCCGAAAATTGCTAGTGCAAAGATAAATGATACAGGTAAAAAGAAGTCTTATCGTAAGAGTACCATTCATCAGGCAGAGAAGAAAGAAAAGGAACCTTCAAAATTTAAGAGAAATATACGGGAGTCCAATACTTCTATCAAGACGAAGAATACCAATCTTCATATAGCAGGAAGAACGGGAGCACTTGCGACTGGAGCAGTTACAGAGCAGGTGGAAGGCGGGCAGGAAGTGTCACAGGCAGCTTATCTTGCATATGAAGCAAGCCGTCCGGTTACGGGAACTGCTTCAAGGGGAGCGTCACTTTTCAGAAAGAAAGCGGCAGCCGAAGCAAAGAGGCGTATCAAGAAGGTAGAAACAGGAAAGAAGCTGGCAAAAAAGATGGGAAAGAAAGCTGCCAGTGATACGGCAAAAAAGGTTGCCGGTGACACGACAAAGACAGCAGCGAAAGAAACTGCCAAGAACACTGCAAAAGAAACTGCCAAAACTACGACAAAAGCGGCAACCACAGCGGCAGGTACAGCGGTTGCACCGGGAGCAGGTACAGCAGTCGGCATGGCGGCAGGCTATGCCACGGGTGTATCTATTGAGGCGAAGGATGTGAAAGCAGCGAACCGTAGCAGAAAGATTAAATTTTTTCTGGATAAGATGAAAGAACAGGAAAATCAGACGGACAGTGTTGTAAAACTGGTAAAAGATCTGATTGTAAAAAAGGCAGTTCTCTGGATAAAGGCGGCAGCTCCGATTATCGGACTTGTACTTTTTCTGTTGGTTCTTTTAGTGGTAATCGTTGCAGTTCCGGTTATTGCTGTGATAGCGATTCTTTATAATTCACCATTTGCCTTATTTTTACCGCCGCTGGAGTCAGGAGATACAGTGCAGACAGTTACAAGTGCTTATGTGTCTGAATTTAACCGTGATGTGAATACCAAAGTGAATGAACATACCGGATATGACTTTGGCGAACTGGTGTATGTAGATTATGAGGGAATGGATGAAAATCCAAGTAACTACTACGACATTATGGCGGTCTACATGGTCAAGTATGGTGTAGGCGATACTGCAACAATTATGAATGATATATCAAAGGGGTGGTTGCAGACTGTAGTAAATGATATGTGTTCTTATACTACAAGTAGTGGAACAAAAGATGTGGAGGAAACAGACGCAGATGGCAATGTAACAACTGTTACGAAGTCGGTACTGTATGTAAATGTTACGCTCAAATCATACAGAGATATGATTTCCGTTTATGGATTTGATTCTGATCAGGTAGAAATGCTTGAGCAGATCATGAGTCCTGAGTTTATGGGACAGCTTGGATATGCTGGAAGTGGAAGCGGTGGAGGCGGTGGAAGCCCCGGAGTAAGTTCCATGACAGAGGATGAAATAAATGCAATCCTCAGTGGTATTACAGATAGCAGGCAGAAAGCAGTCTGCTCTTATGCCCTTCACAGAGTGGGTTATCCTTACAGTCAGGAATTAAGAGATAGTGGCAATTATTATGATTGCAGTTCACTTGCGTATTATTCATGGAAGGATGCAGGTGTGAATATCAGTCATGGAGGAGCAACTACAGCAGCGGCAGAAGCACAGGGACTTGATGAAGCAGGAAAGACCGTATCTTATGATGAAATGCAGCCTGGTGATCTTATCTTTTACAGTTTCACAAACAACGGAAGATATAAGAATATCAGCCATGTGGCAGTATATGTCGGCAATGGAAAGGTGGTAGAAGCCCTGAATGAAAGAGTTGGCGTAGTTTACCGTGATGTGGCAAGTGTCGGAAAGATTGTAGTAATTGGCAGACCATAGAAAATTGGCAGAGAGGGCGAAAGTCCTCTCTGGGACAGGAGGTAAGAATGGATTTAAAGGATATGATTCTTGTAATGGAGAATTATAAGGGAACAGAAAGAAATATGCTTATGACTTTGGAAGATTATAAGAAGTTCGTTGCCATTGATGATATGTCAGAGCTTGCAGATCAGATGCTGCTTCTTGGAAGAACGCTTGCGGAAGGTTTTACAGAGTATTACAGGGCAGCAAATGTTACAGTTTTTGCAAAATTCTGTAGAGATGATGTGGAACTGGGACGCTTTTTGCAAGGATATTATAACGATTCAAAGAAATTTTACTTTGATAAGGCAACAAGTTCCCCAGAGTGTATTACAAAGATGGATGAGATTGGAATGACGGATAGAGGCTGGATAGATGACTTTATCCTGCATTATGAAAAATGCGACAGGACATTTGAAAGAGGGCAGACATTTCATAATTTTAATGACCACGATTATATGGTACTGGAAGCATTATCTCCACGCAATCTTGTGGTAATGGATATGAAAAGCGGCTCTCTCACGATTGCTCTTGGAGCAACAGAGTATAAGCGATATCCGAAAGACGAGGAGCCAACTAAGGATAACACAACGATCGGGGTATCGTGGGAGCACGGGATTTATCTTGGTTCCACACTTTCGCAGACCAACTTTAAGGCATATAAAAGAGAATACGGGACACCTGAAAAGATAAAAGATGTTTATGATTACAGGGCGAAACTCAAGCAGAAGTTTTATTTTTATCAGGATTTGTCAAAGGATGATGATATTCCAAAAAATATGCAGAATGATTTCCTGCACCAGATGTATAAGGAATTTGGAACGATAGAGGAGGAATATTTTTATGACAGGCTTGAAGATGGAAAGTATGATGAAGGTTTTAAGGAAAGACAGGTAAAAGAAAAAAAGAGCCGATGAGGAAAAATGGAATTGGAGGCTGATATCGAATGGAAAAAGAATTTGATATTGAGATAAAAGAAGTTCTCTCAAGGGTAGAGACAGTAAAGGCAGAGTCACTTGACGATGCCATAAACAAGGCAATGAATATGTATTATTCAGAACAGATAGTCCTTGATGCGGAGGATATGAAGGGAGTTGATTTTTCGCCATACAGCGAAGAACAGCTCCCTTCTTCATTAAAGGAAAATGGAGGAAAGACACGATGAAAAATGAGCAGACAGCAGTTATTAAGGATATGGAATTTTTATTAAACGAACTTCATAAGGAATGGGAAAGACCGGGAGAGGTAAAATCGTCTGTCAGTATTCCATATGAGAAAGTTGAGGAAATCAGCAGAAAGCTGAATGTGATTGTCTATGAGACACAGCAGTCGGCTGACAGCGACGGACTTGCCTTTAAGCAGAGCATAGCCAAGTCAAAGCAGTGTTATGTGCTTCTCAGGATTATGCGAAAGATTGTAAAAGGAAAGGGCAAATGTGATAGACAGGCGGTTGATGCAGAATTTGTGATTGAGCTTGACGGGGAGGAGTCAAAGCTCTTTAAGGAAATGTTTGCAGAATTACTGAAGTAAAAGGAGGGTGACACATGAGTGTTGATATGAAGGTCAAAGCGATATATGATTCAGAAATCAGCAACATCACCCGTTCTGAAAAGAACTGGAAAGATGTATTAAAAGTTGCTGGTCAGTTATATCGCTATGAATTTGATAATATCGTTATGGTAACAGCTCAGAGATCACCGGAGAAAAGTACCCTTATGGCAGATTATGACACTTGGAAGAAAGTGGGAAGATATGTAAAGCGTGGAGCAAAGGGCTGTGCTATCTTCCCCTCAAGGGCACTTAATCCCCGTATGAGATATATTTTCGATATCAGTGATACAGGCGGAAAGAATGTGAAGCTGACTTGGGATCTGGAGGGGGAAAACCTGAAAAGTTATGCAGACTTTCTGGTATCGGAAGGACAGATGGAGCGGTATAAAAGCGATGACAGGGAATCACTAAAAAATACGCTAAAACAGTTTACAGGAACAAATGTTTGGAATATAATAAAAGAGGAGTTCGGGGATAGAATGTCCGAACTAATGCAGCTATCAGGTAGTGTGATAAAGGAATTCAACGAAAAACGCAAGGGCTTACAGCAGGATAGCGATATGGAGCAGTTAGTATATTCCAGTGTTATGTATGCTGTAGGGACGAGATGTGGATTTGACTTATTTGTGCAAGAACAGGATTTCAGTCAGATTGTAAATATCAAAGATGAGGAGATAGTTTACCGTCTTGGTTCCCTTGTATGCGATGTCTCCTGTAGTGTTCTTAGAGAATTTAGTAGGAATTTACAAACGATTGAGAGCGAAAGGAGAATATCATATGTTAGAAGCAATGACTTACAAGGAAGTGGACGGACTGCTGTATCCGGAGCTGACAATGCCGGACGAGACAGAGGATTTAACGAAGCTGGGCAGATACGGGAGAATGGCAATGAAGTATCTTCTGGAGAACGAACCGGCAAGGTACAAGACACTGATGAGATTCGGGAAGATGTACGAGAAGATGTCGGCAGTAGAGGAGGAAGCAAACCAGCTTTACGATCAGTTGGAGGAACAGTATCTAATGAAGCACAAGCCACAGAATCCGTCATCGACAATGGAGATGTGGAAGATAAGAGAGCAGGCGAAGATGCAGGCAGAGGAAGTAGTGCTCCACCAGATCGTGATGAAGTTTCATTAGAAACACAGGAAGAATTAAATAGAGAGCTTGATGAGATTAACTCATTGGGTGTCAGTAAGGAAGCCGAATATACACAGGCTTCCTTTTTTTTCGACCAAAACGGGCAGGCAAGTTTTGGTGTGAAGCAGCCGGAGAAAACCAGACACAATGAATTTATGCGTCAGTTCGAGGAGGATAAAAAGGCTGCCCTTGCCAGAAAATATAATTACCTTAATCCAAAGAAAGCAGAGAGTGTACCAAGTGAGTATGTAAAAGAGATACTTATGAAAGGAACTGGCTTTGTCGGTGGAAAAGGCAGGGTGTGTGAAATCTATCAGACAGAGATAGACGCAGGAACCAGAGCAAAGCGTATCAAGGCAGAATATGGTCAGGGGGGTGCAAGCTGGCCGCTTGACGGTCTAGGCTTGCACGGGTATGACACATTTCACGGTTCGGGACTTCGTATCCAATGGAAAGATGAAGATGGAGAAGTAGAAGGATACGTTTCGTGGAAGAATGTCGAAAAGGAAATCGGTGTACTTATCCTTACCGGAGAATACCAGTCGGAGACACCTCGTATTGATGAGCTTGCAATGGACGGACTTCGTGAAGATGATGAAGTCATTGACGCAGAGTACCGTGAAGTTGATACGCAGGAGGAGAAATCAGAAATTGATGATTATGCTATTCCTGATGAGCCTGACAGTTATGCTGTAAACAGAAAGGCGGCTGAGTTACGGTATATCAAGCCGATTGATTATGCTGACCGTGTAGCTGCAATGGATAAAGATTTAAGAGATGCCATTGAGATACTTGTGTCAGAATGTAGCTGTTACACACCATTCCGTGCTTTCCTTATGGATGTGGTGCAATCGGATTTTGCATTTATGCCAAATAAGCTGGAACTGATCTGTGAGATAGCGATGGGAAATGTTCAGGGTGAGAGAAAGGCATATTGCAATAATCAGTATGGACTCACAGAATACACTTTAAGCAGTGCAGATGTGAAAGTAAGCTACAAAAACAGAAATGGAGAGAGGGCAGGGGATACCGTATCATGGCGTGAGGTATATGAAATCTTATCCTATATGGTAAAACAGCCATTTTACTGTGGAGAGGACCAGAAGGCAATCTATCAGACCATAAAAAATAAGATTGACAGGGAAAAGATGAATCCTGTTTACCGCAAGTTCTTTGATATTGAGGACAGTGTGAGAGAAAGCCGTCTTAAAACCAGAGAACGGGCGATTGCATATGGCTTGAATACCAAGATTGACACGGATGGTCGTATAATTTCTGATGAGGATAAGAATGTATCGGCAGATATTCCACAGAAGGATACCGAACCACAGGAGGCTGCCCCTGAAACACCTGCACAGGAAGTATTACCGCCAGTGGAAGGTCTGCGTGGAAAAGAAAAAACACAAGACCAGACAAAACTCAATTTCCATTATAACCTGTGGGAAACAGAAAAGGGTGGTGCAAAGACCAGATACCAGTGGAACATTGATGCAATCTGTACACTAAAGCAGATTGAAGCAGAAAACAGACTTGCAACACAGGAGGAGCAGACTGTTTTATCAAAGTTTGTCGGCTGGGGAGGCTTGTCACAGGCATTTGATGAGAATAATGCTGCGTGGAGCAAAGAGTATGCAGAACTGAAAGAGCTTCTTTCCGATGAGGAATACAGTGCGGCAAGAGCAACTGTAAATAATGCCTTTTACACTTCGCCGGAGATTGCAACGTGTATCAATTCAGCCCTTGTGCAGTTTGGGTTTAAAGGCGGAAATGTCTTGGAGCCGTCTATGGGTATCGGTAATTTCTTCGGAAGTATGCCAGCACCAATGCAGCAAAGCAGGCTGTACGGAGTGGAGCTGGACAGCATATCGGGAAGAATAGCAAAACAGCTTTACCAGAATGCCAATATCAGTATTACAGGATTTGAAAACACCACATATCCGGATAACTTCTTTGATGTTGTTATGGGAAATGTGCCATTTGGAGATTATAAGATATTCGATCCAAAGTACAACAAGTATAACTTCCGTATTCACGATTATTTTCTGGCAAAAGCACTCGATCAGGCAAGACCGGGAGGTATGGTTGCAGTGATTACCACAAAGGGAACACTGGATAAGAGCAATCCGACTATACGAAAGTATCTGGCTGAGAGGGCAGAACTTGTGGGAGCAATCCGACTTCCGAATACTGCATTTAAGGATAATGCAGGAACTGAGGTGACTGCGGACATTCTTTTTTTACAGAAAAGAGAGCGAAAAATTGATATAGAGCCTGACTGGGTACATCTTGGTGTCACAGGTGATGGCATAGCAGTCAATTCCTATTTTGCAGAGCACCCGGAGATGATGCTTGGTACAATGCAGTATGATACAAGGATGTTCGGACAGGACAGCAAATATACCGTCTGTGTGAATAATGATGAGAACTTCAATCTGTATGAAGCACTCAATAAGGCAATCAGTAACATCAAAGCACAGATGACAGATTTTGAGAGACTGGCAGATAATGAGGAACAGACAGAGGAAGTCATTCCCGCTGATCCGGATGTCAGAAATTATACTTACACATTCTTTGAAGGAAAACTTTACTACAGGGAAAATTCAGAGATGGTAAGGCAGAAAGTATCACCGACAGCGGAGGGGCGTATTAAGAGCCTTGATGAAATCAGACAGATAACAAGAGAGCTGATTGATATCCAGATGGAGGGCTGTAGTGATGAGGAGCTTGCAGACAAACAGCAGCTTTTGAATGTAAAATATGATAAATTCGTTGGAAAGTATGGAGCAATCACTTCCAAAGCAAACCGTACAGCGTTCAGGGATGACAGCGATTATTCGCTTCTTTGCAGTCTGGAAGAAGTAAATGAGGACGGGGAGGTGAAGAAGGCTGATATGTTTTATAAGCAGACGATTAAAGCAAAGTCCGTGGTGGACAGGGTAGAAACTGCAGTTGAGGCTCTTAATGTATCGGTCAATGAGTTTGGATATGTAAATATTCCTTATATGCTCTCCATTTATGAAACAGACAGGGATACTCTCATAAAGGAACTCGATGGAATTATTTTTCTTAATCCTGACCGTTACAATGAAAATAACCCGGACGCAGGCTGGGAGACAGCAGATGAATATCTGTCAGGCAATGTAAGGGATAAGCTGCGTGTTGCAAAGGCAATGGCGGCTGATACCGACGATCCACAGGCAGAAAGATTTGCCGCCAATGCCGCAGCCTTAGAGAAAGTTCAGCCGGAATGGATTGAAGCCTCGGATATAGATGTAAAGATTGGTACAACTTGGATTGAACCGCTTGATTATGAACAGTTTATCTATGAGCTGCTTAATACACCAAAAAGGGCAAGGGCAATCAGAACGGAGTATTATAATTCCGGTATTCAGGTACACTTGAATAAAATGAGTATGGAATGGTTCATTGAGAACAAAAGTATGGATAAACATTCCGTGGCGGCAACGAAAACCTATGGTACAAGCCGGATGGATGCTTATTCTATTTTTGAGGAAACATTGAATTTAAAAACGGTCACTGTCAGGGACAGGATTGATGACGGTGATGGCAAGTACCATTATGAAGTCAATAAGAATGAGACAATGCTTGCAAGGGAAAAGCAGAATATGATCAAGGAGAAGTTCAAGGAATGGCTGTTTGCAGAACCGGAACGCAGACAGAAGTATGTGGAGTATTATAATGAAACCTTCAATAATATCCGCCTGCGTGAGTATGACGGAAGCCACTTGCAGTTTCCGGGAATGAACCCTGAAATTGAATTAAAACCGCACCAGAAAAATGCGGTGGCACGAATCCTTATGGGAGGAAATACCCTGCTTGCCCACTGTGTCGGTGCCGGAAAGTCGTTTGAGATGATGGCTGCGTGTATGGAACAGAAAAGGCTCGGACTTGCCAATAAGACAATTATGGTAGTGCCAAAGCCGCTTATCGGGCAGACAGCAAGTGAATTTTTAAGGCTTTACCCGTCAGCAAACATCTTGGTTGCAACGGAGCGTGATTTTGAAAAGAGCCGAAGAAAGCAGTTTGTATCAAGGATTGCGACAGGCGATTATGACTGCATCATTATGTCGCACTCGCAATTTGAAAAAATTCCAATTTCGGCAGAGAGAAAGGAGCGAATGCTTAATGAACAGATAAATGAGATCACCTATGCGATTGATGATATGAAGGAGCGGAACGGGGAACGCTGGACCGTAAAGCAGATGGAAAGCCAGAAGAAAAAGCTAGAGGAACAGCTTAAATCCCTGACCGATGAGAGCAGGAAAGATGACCTCATTACCTTTGAGGAACTGGGTGTTGACTCTATTATGGTAGACGAAGCACACAATTTTAAGAACCTCGCCACATTTTCAAAGATGAATAATGTGGCGGGAATCAGCAGTAGTGGGGCTAAAAAGTCAACGGATATGCAGCTTAAATGCCAGTATTTATCAGAGATAAATGATGGCAGGGGCATTGTATTTGCTACCGGAACACCGATAAGCAACACGATGTGTGAGATGTATGTTATGCAGCTTTATTTGCAGAAATCGGCACTTGAGGAGATGGGAATTCATCATTTCGACTCGTGGGCGGCTAACTTTGGAGAAGTAACAACGGCACTGGAGCTTACGGTTGAGGGCAGTGGTTTCCGTTTCAAGAGCAGGTTCAATAAGTTTACCAATCTGCCGGAACTTATGAACATCTTCCGTGAGGTTGCTGATGTGCAGACAGCGGATATGCTTGACCTTGATGTGCCTGCACTCCGTGGTGGCAAGCCTATTATCGTGGAGTCGGAGCCGGACTGGTATGTGAAGCAGGTAATGGAAGAATTTGTTGTAAGGGCAGAAAGGATAAGGGGCGGAGGTGTTGATCCAAGCGTTGACAACTTCTTAAAGATTACACACGAAGCAAGGCTTCTTGGAACAGACGCAAGACTGATTGATAAGGACGCACCGAACAACCCGGATGGAAAGCTCAATAAGGTAGCGGAAAATGTCTGGAAAGAATATGTAAAAGGAAATGCTGATGGTCATATAGGCTGTCAGCTTATTTTTTCGGATATTGGAACACCGGGATCGGACAAGGACTTTACGATTTATGATTATCTGAAGGAGTCACTTATCAAGTATGGTATCCCTGCGGAGGAGATAGCATTTATTCACGATGCAAAAACAGACGCACAGAGGGATGCACTCTTTAAGGAAATGAGGACAGGTAAGAAAAAAGTCCTTATCGGTTCGACAGATAAGTGCGGAACCGGAGTTAATGTACAGACACACCTTGTTGCAATGCACCATGTCGATTGCCCGTGGAAGCCTTCTTCCATTGAACAGAGGGAAGGCAGAGGTATCCGACAGGGAAATAAAAACGATGAGGTGGCAATCTACCGATATGTTACAAAACAAACCTTTGATGCATACAACTGGTCACTTGTGGAAAACAAGCAGCGTTTCATCAGTCAGGTTATGACAAGCAAGGCAGTGAGCCGAAGCTGTGAGGACATTGATGAGGCAACACTTTCTTATGCGGAGATTAAGGCGGTTGCGACAGGCAACCCTTTAATCAGGGAAAAGATGGAGGTTGACAATGATGTCCAGAGATTAAAGCTCTTAAAAGCGTCGTATGATAATCAGAGATACGGATTGCAGGATAATTTTATGATCAAATATCCAAAACTCATCAAAACTGCGACAGAAAAACTTGCCAATGTCAGGGAGGATATAAAGGCAAGGGATAAGGAATTGATTGATAACCCGGACTTTGCCATTACCATAGGCAATGCAACTTATACAGAGCGAGTGGATGGTGGAACCGTAATGCTTGAAGCAATCAGCAAATGTAAGACAGGCGAAACCACTCCAGTCGGTAAGTTCCACGGCTTTGAGCTTTTGGTGGAAAAGAATTTCCTCAGTATCAACTATATGGTGCTTCGTGGAAAGACGGAATACAAGGCAGAACTTTCCACAAGTCCGGTGGGAAGTATGGTAAAGCTGGAGAACCTGTTCAACGGACTTCATGAAAATGTTGATTTTCTGGAAAAGAAGATTGAACAGTACCAGAATGATCTTGAGGCTTCAAAGGCGGAGTATGATAAGCCGTTTGCATATAGTGCAGAACTGGAAGAAAAACTTGCAAGGCAGTATGAATTAAATGCCCAGCTTGACCTTGAGAATGCAAAAGCTATGGACGCAGATCTTGGGGGACCGGACGAAGAAAAGTCTGAGGACAGAATAGAAAATGCGGGGATTGTTGCAGAGGATAAGGGAATCTATATGCCAGACAGAAACAGGAAAAGATAGGAGTGAAACTCTATGAGCATAAGGAAAGTGGTCACAGGACTACTGATTACAGCAGGGATTGCCATTATGGCAGTCCCTTTTTTCTGGTGTACAACCGGAGAGAGAAACACGAACCAGCTCATAAATGAATTTGAGCAGACATTGGAGGAGAAGCAGGATGAAAGGTCAGAGGTTGAGAAAGAGCAAACCACCGTTAGTAAAGAGGAGGAAGCCATTCTTAAAGAAGGCAGTGTCATCGGCGTTATTGAGATACCGGGCATAGATATCAGATACCCGGTAATGGAAGAAACCGGAAGTGAAATGCTGAATGCCGGGACAGGGAACAATGCGTTTTGTTGTCAGGTGCAGATATAAGGAGGCGGCAGATGAATAAGAGATACCGACTGGGGGAGATAGAAGAAGCAGTATCGGAAATGGAGGAGCTGATCGACACTCAGGACGATATTGTAGAGATTGATGATGACTTTCAGATTGTCGTAAGCGGCTGGTCTGTGTATGTCGAAAGCCTGAATCTGACACTCAGACAGGGAGTTGCCTGTATCTGGGATACGGAGGCAGGATTATTTATGCCTGATTTTGATGTGACTATCGTGTATGAGGGAAACATCGAAACACAGGAATGGCTCTACTATGAGCAGGACGGAATGGTTGTTACACTTGGCAACTGGTTAAATGGCAGATTGTCTTGTGAACAGATAGAACAGCTTTGGTGTGAGCTTATCATACCAGAAAACAATGATAATTCAGAAATATAAGAAAGAGAGGAACAGCGTATGAAGTATTCAATTAAGGTAAACGAGGTAAGAGCGAAAGATGGCAGCAACATCAAGGGTTTTGCGACAGTGGTATTTGGTGATTCATTCAAGATTACCAATATCGCAATCCTTGAAAATAAGGAAAAGGGAGAGCTTTTTGTATCAATGCCAAGATACCGTTCCAATGAACGTGATGAGAACAACAGCGTGATTTATAAGGATGTCTGCAATCCTATCACGGCAGAGTTTCGTGAGGAACTCTATACCAATATCCTTGATGCCTATGCAAGAATCAGGGAGCAGGAGAAAGCAGAAACACAGACACAGGAAAAAACTCAGGAAATGCCGGAGTTTTCTGTAACGGTTACACCTTATGAAAGGGAAGGCAGTAATATCAAGGGACTTGCCCGCATTTACTTTGAAAACAGCTTCATTGTAAATAATGTAAACATCCTTCAGGGCAAAGAGAAAATCTTTGTATCAATGCCTTCTTATAAAACAAAGCAGGTGGACGAGCACGGCAAACCGATTTATCAGGATGTCTGCTATCCGGTCACAAAGGATTTCAGGGAGAAGCTCTATAATGAGATTATTGCAGAATATGAGAAAGCAAAGGATAAGAGCAACGAAAAAGCAAGGGAGAATGCCGGACAGAACCACGGAAATCCCGACAGGGATAAAAAGGATACACCTTTTCGATAATTAAGGCTAAGGGGCGGCATACGCTGCCCCGTTTATAAGGAGGAAAAGCAGATGGAAGCAGAAAAGACACTTACTAATGAGGAGATCATAAGAGAACTTCTCGATTTATTAAAAAAGAATACTATGAAAGAACAGGCAAATGATGTATTTGAGATATGCACCTATGTGGATGGTCTGGAAAAAAAGATTGTGTCTATGACAGAAGAACTTACCAGTATGCAGGACCAGATCAAGAAAATGCAGGAAGATACCCTTATCAATAATGCAAAAAAAGCATTAACAGAAGCACAGGAGCGACTCAATGCCAGATGTGAGCAGATAAAGTCACAGGTATCTGAGATAAAGGTACAGGTAAAATCTACTGCCAAGAATATTGTTGATGAAACAAAGGCAAAGGGCAGGGCGGCACTTTACAGGGTGACAGAATTTGTAGGAATTAAGAAAAGACTTCTCAATGTCAGAACAGCGGTAAAAGATATGATTGTATCTACAGACAGGGATATTGCAAGGACAGCACTTCTTGCAAAGGGACTCCGTGAAGCTGGTCAGACCGTAAACAATGCGTTCCATACCTTTGCAGATAAGCCGGAGGTGGATTATTCGCAGAAGGAACAGAAACACCCTTTCACAAAGGCGGTACTTGCCCCTATGAAAGCAGTGAAAAAACTGCTTGTATCAATGGAGCTGCATCTGGATGCCTCGATTGATAAGCTGGATAATCTGGCTATGAATGTGCAGTTTGATAAGGAAAAGCGTATGGAGCAGACAAAGGATAAGGAACAGAAAGCACCGGATACAGAAAGAGAGATCATCTACTCACCGATGGTAGCTGAACCACAGGAGTACAAGTATAATGCAGATGCTTTTGAGGCAAGAAAAACATCGGAGGCAAAGCAGGAAACGGTAGGGAAGGAGCTGCCAAAAGTCAGAGAAGATAAAGCCAGATAAGTTTAGGGGCGTGGGAGTAAAATCTTGCGTCCTTTTTATTTGTCTGAAACAGTTTATGATCTGGAGGAGGTTTCAAGAAATAACCAGAATGGACTAAAAACAATAGATTTATTTGCTTTGTAAAAAATACCTTGATTGAACTTTAGGGTTGATTTATGGGTGATTCAAGGGGATTTTTTATTTGGATGGTCATTTTCTGCAAAGACAGGTCATTTTCTGCAAGGTACATTGTAAATACGATTTGAATTTGCTATTGTAAAATTGAAATTTTAATTACTTTATCAATAATTTAGTGGAAAGGTGGGAAACAAAATGGTAAAAAGAAAACTTTTAGCAATGTTAATGGCAGCAGCGGTTTTTTTTACAGTAGGTATTAGTAGCAGTATGAATGTTCAAGCAACAGAAAATGATGAAAGTGTAGCTCCTGTAACTACATTTGAGAATTTTGAAAAAGAAGAAATCGAAATACCGACAGTTGAAGTACCGGAAATTACTTATAATGCTGAAGGAAATAAAAAATGTGAACAGACATTTTTCTTTGAAGGGATTCAGACATTGGATACGAATGATGAGGAGGACAATACTGATCCGAATAATGCGGTAGAGATACTGAATGGTGAAAAGAAAACAAATTCGTTAATAACAGACGAGTTTCGTTGGTATCATTTTACCATACAACAATTAAGCAAATTAACGATATATTTAGAAATGGACGATACAATTGATGCAGATTTATATTTGCTTAGTTTAAATGCTGATAGTGGAGAATTGTCGATCATAGGAAACAGTTTGAACGAAGGAACTGGAGTTGATGAGGCAATCGCTGGAAAGATTGAAGCAGGAACTTATTTTATTGCGGTAAGAGGGTATGAAGGCAGCGGCAATTTTTCATTAGGTCTTTATACCAGTACAAGAGATGTGGACTATGAGTTTAATGATTCTCCTTCAACTGCAACGGAAGTTTCAGGTGTGTTTGATTTAAATGGAACATGCGGTGTTATTGACAGTCCATATGATGTTGATTTTTATAAGATTACTCTTTCAGAGGCTAGTGCTGTAAGGTTCGAATTAAAATATACTTCAGATAAGTATGCGGTCTATTATTATTCTGGCGATGCACTGTATGCAGTCAAGGATAATCTATACGCATTAGATGAAGGAACTCATTATTTTGTTGTTTTAAGTACGGATGGCAGTTATTCGGCAACAAGAGGTTATACCTTATATATACATAATATTGCGCCAATATCAACAGATACAACTGCAAAATTCTACGCCGTTTGTGATAGGGCAAATATAGTTTTTCAATTTAATGCCGCCAGAACAAATTTTTATGTAAATGGAAATGAGATAGATTTCTCATATTCTTACAAGAGAAGTTCAAGCTCGGTAAATTATGATATTTCTTTGAGAAGAACATCAAATTTTAATGTTTGTCTTTTACAAACAGAAGGAACATCACTGCCATTAGAATATCAGCAGGTAATTCCTGATGCGGTATATGTTTTAAACTCATCATTTTCAGGAATAAAAGATAAGTATGTTTTAACATTATCGGTATTTGACTGGAGTACGCCTTGTTATTGGATTCATGTTAGAGGGACAGGAAGTTCCAGTGACATGACATGCTGGAAAGATTTGAACATGGCAAATTTATATATTGATCCGGATACAGGTAAAGTGATAGATATTGAATGGTACAATTATTTTTATGAGAACTTAAATTATAGACTTTCCTTTACCAGACCTTATACCATGAAATATTATTATCCTTATTGGAATGGAAAAGAACCAAATGGAGGAGATGATTGATGATAAGGGTAGGAGAACGTGTTGCAGATATCCATATGGGTAGTGAGCTGAAACAGCGGAAGATAGGACATTCAGATGAAGTAGATGGGGGAAATCAGGAAAACACATATATACATAATAGTTTTGCCTTAGACGCTGGTTATGCAAATTATATCAGAGAAACGGTGCCTAAAACTGTTTGGTCAAATGATTATCTTCGAGAATTATGGGATGAAAATGCTAAATATTTAAAAAGTATCCGTGAAAGTAAAAATGGGTATGGTTTCGATGATATTGGAATGGGAGCTGCATATGCCTATTCTACTATGTATCAAAAAATTGTAGAAGGATATAGGAATGGAACAAGAGAAGTGTATGTATGCGATAATCCAGAGAGTGGAAAAAGACGTCTGTTGTCAATGGATGAAGAATTGGAAAAGCTAAATAAAGGTTTTGAGGAACTGATAAAATGGGATAAAATGGTTGCCAAAAGTCAAAAGCAAAATGCAGAAAATAAGCAGAAATTTCAGAATACAAAATTGGATGAATCGTTTGATGCCTTTGATATAAATCAGGCATGTGACTATATTCAAGATTCTTATTTAGAGTTCCGTTCACTTTATCTGGAGCAATATGAAAGAACGGGAGGAAATATAGATATAAAGTCTTTGTTTTCTTATGTTTTAAGAAGCGGAAATCAGGATATGCATAAATATTGTGAATTTCTGTTTGAAAAAATTGGTTTTATTGTTTAATGCGGGTATTAAAATGTTTGAGAAATATTGAAATAATAAGGAAAAAGCAAGGGAGGGCAGTGGACTATGAACATTTTAAATAAACAGATTGATTCCATCTATGACCGACAGAAAAATTTATATAGTAAATATCCGCATTATAGCCAACAGAATGCAGAAAGTAAAAAGGTATGCGAACAAGAAAAAATCACAGCAACATCTGGAAAGGATGTATTGGGTATCACAAAAGGAGATAAAGAAAATTCTTATATTGTGCATTTCTCTGATTCTGCAATGGTCAGCAGGGCAGTTGCAAGAGGATATGTTACGGTCAATGGTAAAGAGGTGGAATTGACGGAAGATACCAAGCAGCAGTTGTTAAAGACAGACAAAGAAGCAAGTGCTGCGAGAGAAAAGGCATATCAGGATTGGTTGATAGTTTCTCGCAACTCTATTTTACCATAAATCTTGAGGAGATATTTTATTTTAACAACAAAAAATGCCGTATTTATGCGGCTTTTGGCGTTTCGCAAACGCCTATTTGATATAAAGGCATGAAAAAGTGCTGATAAAGGAGGATTAAAAATGGCTATTAGTGGAGTAGGACAGAGTTATTATCAGAACAATGTTGCAACAACGAAAAGTACAAAGAGCGTAAACAGCACGGGAGAAACGGGCAATACAAAGGAATTATCAGAAGCGGAAGAAATGGCGATTTTCAAAAAGGAATTTTATGCTGAAATTGATAAGATACCCAGAAATAGAACTATAACCAATGTGGCTATCAACATATCAGAGGAAGCATTTAAGAATATGAAAGATGATCCGGAGTACAGGGAAAAGATATTATCAGCACTTAAACGTGACTTAACTTCGTCCTTTGCACCGTTGGAAGCTTCTATGGTGCTCACTGTAGGAGCTACTGCTAAAGATTATAGGGGCGATTCATGGTCTGGTGTTAATAATCAATCGGAATTTTATGCTCGTTCACAAAACAGTTTTTATAAAAAGACAAGCAACAAGAAAGATAGACAAAAAGAGCTTTTGGAAGAATATCTGGAAAAACGGGCGCAGGTTAAAAAACAGCAGCAGGAAATGTTGAATGAAAAGATTGCAAAGCAGGAACAGGAAAGAAGCCGATTATTACGGTCGTGGAACAATGAAAGGCTGTTGTCAAAAGCGTCTAATGCTTATGAAGCAAATGCTATGACGGAAGCGGTTACGGATAGTGCTTTTTCGCTTGGATAGTGATTTTAAGTAAGGAGAAAGAGATATGTCAATTACATTTTTAAGTCATCCTATTCATCTGCCGGATTTTTTCAAGTTTGATAGGGAATATTTGGGAAAACAGGAAAGCCAAAATGAAGACCAGAAAGTGTTTCATAAGGATACTTTAGAGGTTTCTCAATTATCGAAAAACAGGGAAAATTTAATGGATAAAATTAAGCATACAGTTGTGCATTCGGTTACATCGTTCAGCGATATGAGAGCCGGAATATTAAAAGAAATTAGGGAAGAAAAAGGGCAGTATGACTATACTGATGTTGTAAATGCCTGCGGATTGAGTTATGCAAGGCTTTATTCTGAAATTGAGGAACGTTATAAAAATGGAAATGAGCAGTATTATAAGTCAGCAGGTGGTACACCATGGACGAAAGAAGAAATTGAGTGGCTGGATATGCAATATGAGCAGGAAGTGGCATGGCAGAAATCCTGTGCCAGAATAGCAGCCCGGGGACAGGTCTTTCAGGGGAATATTCCTGAAGCGCCAACAAAAGAGATTGAAGAATTGGAGGACAGCTTTTATCAGGCGAAGGATGCCTACATCAAGTTATATCAAGAAAGCAAACAGACAGGTAAGTTTCTTGTTTTGCAAAATTATATGTTCGGTAGTAGCCGGATGTATGAGATGCTGAATAAATTAGGAAATTTACAGGAGAGGGTGGAATAATGCAGGTTAATTCGTCCAATGGTTCATTACAACAAAGGATTTTTTCAGGAGCAGGAAGTATAGGCGGTGTCCATCTGCCCGATTTTAACGATAAGTATGTGTTTTCCAAAAAGAAAAGCGGTATTAGTGATGAAGAATACAGAAAACAGATTGTAGCGCAGGCTTATAAAGATTTTGAAAAGGGTACATTTCAAAATAAATCAGATGGCTTTAACAAATTGATGAAAAATTATACATCAGAAGTATCCCCGGATAGAAAGGGAATCATTACTTCTGGATTAAAAGCTGTTTCAAGAAATAGACATAATGTGTTAAAGCCGATAGATTTTGTCGCAACTCTGCTTGAGGGGAAAGTAAAGTATTAGAAACTGCCATCGGGCAATAGTGAGTACATAGAATTTTATGATAAGAATGGGGAGATGGTAGCAACTTATTCCAACAATGGATGGACAATGTATACCACGAATGCAGAGGCAGCGAGGCAAACAGAAATGTGCATGATTTATAATGAAGCATGGGGAAATGCAAAAAGAGGACTTCCGATAGTAGGAGGGGAATCCGTAAATGAAGAAACTTTGCAAAGCAGTTTTGATGTCAAAGCATAGTGAAAAATAGAGTAATGGAAATTATAGGAATGTGGTTGCTTTCGTTTTTCCTCATGGCGATAGAGACATGGGGAAGTGTGTATTTTTTTGATACCTTTATGGAAAGAAAGAGAATGAAGTGTCTGGAGAGGAGTAGGTATATTGCTTTCTATTTGTCTACTGTGACTGTATCGTTCCTGGGAGAGTACCTTGATTCAATGGGAATCAAGGCGTTGTTGGTAATTTTGGTTTATATAGTATTCTGCAAGGTGTATTATTGGGCAGACTGGCAACATTGCATTTTCTTTTCAAGTTTGAATTATTCGATGTTATTTTTGACAGACCTCCTGTCATTACAAATCGAGAACATATTGATTATTAAGAATGAAATGTATGTTTCAGAACTTACTTATCTGATTCTGCCTGTAAAATTGGTTTGGGTCTGCCTGATTTTTATATTGAGGAAAATATGGAAAGGAAAGAACAACTATGAGGGGATTTCTCATAAGGAATGGTGGAAATTTGGCATGATGCCGCTGTTTACCGCAACAGCTATGCTGCTCATGTATTACTGTTACAGCAGTGACAAAAAGGTACAAGCATCCTACCTTTTCTTCACAGTAGGATTGATTGTGATGAATTTCCTTGTGATGGAGCTGATGCAGGACATCCTTGAAAAGGGAGAACTACTACGGGAAAGTGCGCTGACAGATCAGAAGAAAGAAAGTCAGCTTGCATATTACCGGGATATGCAGACAGTCTATGAGCGGCAGGGGAGAAAGATGCATGATTATAAAAACCAGATAAGGACAATACAGGTTCTGATAAAGGAAGGTAACCCGCAGGCAGCCGCCACGCTTGCAGAGAAACTGACAGAGAATATATTGGTAGAGATGTCAGCGGTTAATACGAACCATCCTGTCGTGAACGCAGTCCTGAACCAAAAGTTTCATTTAGCAAGGGAGCAGGGGACTTCCATGATATTCAAGGTAGGCGACATGAGTGGAATGCGGTTGAACGAGGAGGAAACGGTCATCCTGCTGTCCAACCTTCTGGACAATGCCATTCGTGAGTGTGTAAAGGTCGTAAAGGCTGGGAGGAAAGCCGTCATCCACATCAAGCTGGTTCAGGAAGACGGGAAGATAATTTTCTCTGTAAAGAATCCTGTCGTGGAAAAAGTACAAATCACGGATGGCATCGTGCAGGATTCCAATGGAGGGATGCATGGCATCGGTCTGTCGAATGTAAAAGCTGTTGTGGATAAATACGGCGGAGACTTTGTCATTTCATGTGACTCAGAGAAGTTCCAAGCGGTGGTGATGCTTTAAATGTTATGGTCATTTGGTGCAATAAATAGTCATTTGGTGCAGTCCGGGTTTAAAAAGAGGGTGCATCTGCCGACAGATTTTATGAAGCGAAAAATTATTTGCGTAGGACAAAACAGGCATATAATTATATTAATCAAGGAGGATTTAATATGCAGATAACAAGGGGCAATTATTCACAGTATGCCAACATGGTGCAGCAGATGTTTGGCAATAAGAAAAATCCCAATAATCCGTTAGCTCAATGTGATTATGGAAATTTCGCACTGCGTTTCAAGCCGGTTGATATTCAATTCACAAAACCGAATTGGGATAATATTATGACGAAACGTGATAAGCCTGCAATGTCGGAGGAAGAATTCGAGAAAGCTATAAAGAAACTTGCACAGAAGGAATTTGCTACTGGGAAGCGGGATAATGCGGCATACCGAAAATTATGTATGCAGCATGGTGAGACTGTTTCACCGGACAGGAAAGCCATCTATGAATCAAGCATGAGAAAGACAGGCGGAAAGATGAATGCGGCTTGTATGTTTTGGGACAACAATGGGAATAAAACATTGTCTTACAATCCTGAATCAAGGAACTGGAAAGCCATAAGCACAGAGGAAGAATTTGCAAGGGCACGTGTATTTACATCTATCTATAATGATGAACTGGCACGCCTGAAAAAGGAGTACGGAGAAAACGCAAAGGGAACCATATCATATCAGCAGATACAGTCAGACTTGGTAGCAGGCACAAAAGCACCATCTTCGGGTAGTTCACTGGATATACAGATATAAAATTGTAACTATCATAACAATGGAGGATTCAAAAATGAGCATTAGTGGAATAGGACAGAATTATTATCATAATAATGTAGCAACAGTGAGAAACACCAAGAATGTAAACAGCACGGGAAAAAATGACGGATTTGCTGGCAAGGTCACAGAGAAAAATCCGGTTTCCCCAGAAGATATGACTTTAGAGGAATACAAGGCGTATTTTAATGAAAAGATGGATGCACTATATACTCATCCGTCACAGAGAAATATGAATTGGGTTATTGATATTACGGATGCTGCTTATAAAAGGATGCAGACTGATCCGGAATATGAGCAAAAAATATTAGATGCCTTGGCAAAGAATAAGGCAGTTGATTTTGGAGGCAACATTCCACAAATAGCGTATACTCATGTAGATAGTACGTGGGAAGGGTGTTACGGATATACTAAAGGAATGAAAGAGAACGATAGTTATACTAAGGGAATTTCTTCAAAACATGAAAATAATGTAAAAAAGAAAAATGAGAAAGATAGAAAAAAGCAGATTTTAGAGGAATATATTGAGGAACAAATACAGGCTCGTAAGGACATACTGGAGTTTCGCAAAGAAGAGAATTTTAAGCATAAAGAGCAAAATATCGAACTTAATAAAAAGGCATTGGCGCTGAGGGCTTATAATCAGCAGATTTTAGAAGAACATTAAGCAAGATATGAGTAGGATAATCTGTTTGTTGTCGAGTTCAAACGTAAAAAGACCAGATAACAGATAGTGTCTGTTGTCTGAGCTTTTTTGTGCCATTTTCTGCAAGGGGTATTGATGATATGTGCCAAATGTTTATATTGAAAACAAATTTTCAAGTGAGGTAATAGAGATGAATATATCAAATGCTATCAATACGGTAAGCGTATCTGGAAGTTCTAGCAGTAGTGCTAAAAAAACTTCTGAAAAGAACAAGTGGCAATTAACAGATTCATTAAAAGAAAAAATTGTTGAATTGGCTAAGAAAGATGCGAAAAACAACATATATATGGGAAATGAGTTTATGAACTTGCGGAAAGCAGAGGTCGCTAAAGTGGCACCAAATCGGGCAGCACTGATAGGTAAGTTCAACCAATCAATGAGTTCTGGAAATATGGGTGATATGAAAGAAATACAAGAGGCAGATAAAAGATGGCTGTGTATTTTATTTGGGATACCATATGAGGCAGAGTTTCAGGGAGAGGGAACAGGATCAGCAGCTCATGTATATAACGAATGTGGTGAAGAAGTTCTGACATATACAGAGGGAGTAGGCTGGCAAGAAAAGGAAACAAAAGCAGAGTCACAGGTACATTCGGCGTTAAAATCGACATATTATGAGGCTTTTTGTGATGCAAGAAAAGCATTAAACAGTGAACAAAGAACTGGTGGTATGAATGAAAATATAATGTCACAAGGCAATTTTGATATGAAAGCGTAAAGAGCGTGCGATTAAAATAATGGTTTATAAATAGGAATAGAATTTTAGATGAAAAGCACAGTCCTGACGATGTTTTGGATATGGACACGGTTATTCCATTTATGGCGGTGGCTTGTGACAATCTCACTTCTTCATCACAGACATATTACATTCATGTTAATCGTGGAACTTGTGAGGGTACAATGTATTTTTCACTTTCGATGAATGAGAGAATTAAAACTGGACGGGGAGTGTTTTCTTTTAGCGGAACAGCATCTAATCCTGGAAATTCATTCTAAGTATTTTGATAAGAGTTCAGAGTATTACGAGACGAATCTGACTGATACAGAGCGTAGGATTGCATATAATTATGAGATGCAGAATGCTTTAAATGTAATAATGGGAAAAATCTCTATAAACATATCTATTATTGCTCAACGATACCATTATTAATAATCTGATGAAGCTACTGGCAAAGGTACATCGTGGCAGCAACTCACAAGTGTATCTGAGGAATATCGTCAAAAGATGTAAATATAACATCTTTGGTGCTAGACCAGACCCGATTGGCTACGGGACGTATATTAGAACCAATAAGGAAAATCTCAATCGGAATTTGTGAGTCAGGGGGCACTTATGAAAAATAAAAGTATCAATCATGTTTCCATAATAAATGGTGAAGATGGTCCTACAAGTGTTTTTATATTTGGAGAAACCCAAAAGCAATCTCTAAAGATTAAAATCCGAAATGCTATCTATCAATCCAGACGAAAAAGGATAGAAAAGAGAATAGTGGCTAACCCGCATACCCTTGCGGAAGTGATGCAATATGCAAAGAATCATTATGAATTAGTGGAAATCAATCCTGCCGCAACAAATTGGATAGAACAACAGAAAAATCTAAAAGCTAGTTTGATTATGCAGCATAAACCGGAACTTTTGGGCGAAAGGAAGGATATTCCAAAACCAGATTTTTATAATGAAGAATCTGTTAAAAATTTTTTGAATGAAATGGAAATTAGAAATAAACTGATTGACCAAATGCCTGATAATGTAATTCCCATGGATTTTCATTTATATGAAATAAAAATTGGTGAGGATTTAATGGAAATAGAGGTAGATTATACCTGGAATATATTTGGAATATCTTACTCTGGAAATAAGTCGGTCATAAAAAGGTTTAAGAAAATAGCCAGAGATTTATATTGTTATTATGGTGTCAGTGAGGAGGATATAAAGAACCGGACAAAAAGATATTCTTCACTGGTAACGGAATTGAGTTCATAATTCAGAATTTTAAATAGAGGTGTATAGTAGGGTTAGTTCAGGAAGTGATTCGTTTTATTTATATGT
>OLSN01001060.1_pt1 | contig 25967 bp, 36 predicted proteins | sample 1672411 | NCBI WGS metagenome assembly OLSN01 (sample SAMEA3136683, study PRJEB25190) | human gut metagenome | biome: human gut; feature: human-associated habitat; material: faeces | place: Austria | collected 2013 | reverse complement strand
TCATGTTTAGCAGTGTTTGCGTTACGGATTCTTGTAAGCATATCTGCGATTGGATCACTCATAGTCATGTTTCTTTCCTCCTATCAATTTATCTCTTACCAGCTTGCTTTTTTAACGCCTGGTATCTGTCCTTTGTATGCTAATTCACGGAAGCAAACTCTGCAAATTCCGTATTTTCTTAAATAAGCATGTGGACGACCACAAATTCTACAACGGCTGTATTCTTGTGTAGAGAACTTAGCTTTACGTTGCTGTTTAACTTTCATAGCAGTTCTAGCCATGGATTTACCTCCTAAAACTATTTTGCAAATGGCATATTAAATAATGTCAATAATTCACGAGCTTCTTCATCTGTGTTAGCTGTAGTAACAAAAATTATGTCCATACCTCTAACTTTGTCTACTTTATCGTATTCAATTTCAGGGAAAATTAACTGTTCTTTAATTCCTAAAGCATAATTTCCTCTTCCGTCGAATGCATTTGGGTTAACTCCTCTAAAGTCACGTACACGAGGAAGTGCAAGGTTTACTAATCTGTCTAAGAATTCGTACATCTTTTCTCCTCTAAGAGTAACTTTACATCCGATTGGCTGTCCTTCTCTTAATTTGAAGTTAGCTACTGAGTTTTTAGCTCTTGTTACAACAGCCTTCTGTCCTGAAATGATTTCAAGATCTTTAACAGCTGTATCTAAGATCTTAGCGTTCTCTTTAGCTTCGCCAACGCCCATGTTAATAACAATTTTATCAAGCTTAGGTACCTGCATTACGTTCTTATAACCGAACTTCTTTGTCATGGCATCCATAATCTCATTCTTATAAGTCTCCTTAAGTCTACTCAACTTTCCGGACCTCCTCTCTCAATTAATCAATAACTTCGCCTGTTGATTTTGCAACACGAACTTTCTTTCCGTCTTCAACTTTGTATCCAACTCTTGTTGGCTGTCCCTTATGAACATACATTACGTTTGAAGCATCAATTGGTCCTTCCTGTGTTACAATGCCACCATTCTGGTTCTGAGCACTTGGTTTTGTGTGCTTTGTACGCATGTTGACACCTTCAACAGTAACCTTATTGTTCTTTTTGTCTACAGAAGAAACTTTTCCTTCTTTAAACTTATCTTTACCAGCGATTACTCTAACAGTGTCGCCTTTTTTAATCTTCATAGCTGACATCTAAGCACACCTCCTATAATACTTCTGGTGCCAAAGAAACAATTTTCATGAACTGTTTCTCTCTTAATTCTCTGGCTACCGGCCCAAAAATACGAGTTCCTCTTGGGGTCTTATCATCTTTTATAATTACAGCTGCATTTTCGTCAAATCTGATGTATGAACCATCTTTACGACGAGCGCCTTTAACAGTACGAACTACTACGGCCTTTACTACATCACCTTTTTTAACAACACCGCCTGGTGTTGCATCTTTTACAGTAGCAACGATTACGTCACCGATACTTGCGTATCTTCTTGTAGATCCGCCCATAACTCTGATGCAAAGTAATTCTTTAGCTCCTGTGTTATCAGCAACTTTAAGTCTACTTTCCTGTTGAATCATGCTGTATTCCTCCTTCTATAATCCAGGCAAATTATCTTGCCTTTTCAATAATTTCTACAAGTCTCCATCTCTTATCTTTTGATAATGGTCTTGTTTCCATAACTCTTACTGTATCACCAATTCCGCACTGGTTTTCTTCGTCATGAGCTTTTAACTTATAAGTTCTTTTAACGATCTTGTTGTATAATGGATGCTTTACATGATCTTCTACAGCAACTGTGATTGTCTTATCCATCTTATCACTTACAACTTTACCTGTACGTGTTTTTCTTAAATTTCTTTCCACAACAATTTCTCCTTTCTTAACTTTCCACCTGTAGTGGATTGGATTAACCTAAAACTATTCAGCAGCGTTTGTCTTTTCAAATATTACTGTCTGAATTCTAGCAATATTTTTTCTAACTTCTTTGATTCTGCTTGTGTTGTCTAACTGGTTTGTTGCGTTCTGGAATCTTAAATTAAATAATTCCTTTTTAGCAGCTACTAATTCATCATTTAATTCTGCAGCTGATTTTGTCTTTAAATCTTCTACATATGTCTTAATTTTCACTGTTATCACCGCCTTCTAAATCTTCACGTGAAACAATCTTACATTTTACTGGAAGCTTGTGTGTAGCAAGACGTAATGCTTCTCTAGCTATTTCTTCAGGAACACCAGAGATTTCGAACATTACACGTCCTGGTTTAACAACTGCTACCCAATATTCAAGTGTTCCTTTACCGGAACCCATACGTGTTTCAGCTGGTTTTGTAGTTACTGGTTTATCTGGGAAAATTTTAATCCAAACTTTACCACCACGCTTGATGTAACGAGTCATAGCAATACGAGCTGCTTCAATCTGATTTGACTTAATCCAAGCTGGTTCTGTTGCAACAATACCAAATTCACCGTAAGTGATCTTATTTCCTCTTGTTGCTTTACCTCTCATAGAACCACGAAACTGTTTTCTATGTTTAACTCTCTTAGGCATTAACATTATTTATCGCTCCCTTCTTTAGTTGGAAGTATTTCGCCGTTGTAAATCCAAACCTTAACACCTACTTTTCCGTAAGTTGTATCAGCTTCAGCGAAACCATATTCGATATCGGCACGTAATGTCTGAAGTGGAATTGTTCCTTCACTATAGAATTCTGTACGAGCCATATCAGCACCACCAAGACGTCCTGAACATGCAGCCTTAATTCCTAAAGCTCCACTCTTCATTGTTCTTGACATTGTAGACTTCATTGCTCTTCTGAAAGATACACGGTTTTCTAACTGTGTAGCAATGTTTTCAGCTACTAACTGAGCGTCCTTGTCAGGTCTCTTGATATCTTTAACGTCCATAAACAACTTCTTGCTTGTCATTTTCTGAACTTCAGCTTTAACTTTTTCAATTTCAGCGCCACCCTTACCGATTACGATACCAGGCTTAGCTGTATAAATGTTTACTCTCACTCTGTCAGATGATCTTTCGATTTCAATCTTAGAAACACCTGCGCTGTATAATTTCTTTTTAAGATATTCTCTGATTTTGTAATCTTCAACAAGATTGTCTGCAAAATCAGCTTCAGCGTACCACTTTGAGTCCCAGTCCTTAATAACTCCGACTCTTAAGCCATGTGGATTAACTTTCTGTCCCATACTTTGCCTCCTATCTTTCATCGAGCACGATTGTAATGTGGCTATTTCTCTTTAAGATTCTATAAGCTCTACCCTGTGCTCTAGGTTTAATTCTCTTCATTGTTGGAGCGCTACCTGCGTAACACTCAGCAATATAAAGTTTGCTAACATCCATATTGTTGTTGTTTTCAGCATTTGCAATTGCTGACTGTAATAATTTTAATATAACGCTTGATGCGTATCTTGGGTTGTATGTTAAAATACCGATTGCTGACTCTACGTCTTTTCCTCTGATCGCATCTAATACGAAACATGCCTTCTGTACTGACACTCTAGCGTAAGACAACTTAGCTGATGGTCTAGTATCTTTATTAGCATTTCTTTCTCTCTTTATCTGGGATCTATGTCCTTTAGCCATAGATGAGACCTCCTTTCAAAATCTACAGGTATTATCTACCCTTCTTTTCGTCTTTACCGTGTCCTCTATAAGTTCTAGTAGCAACAAATTCACCAAGTTTATGTCCAACCATATCTTCAGTTACATATACTGGCACATGCTTTCTACCGTCATGAACAGCGATTGTATGTCCAACCATCTGTGGAAAAATTGTTGAACGGCGTGACCAAGTTTTAATAACAGACTTGTCACCTGAAGCGTTCATAGCTTCGACTTTCTTTAATAAGCTCTCATCCGCGAATGGGCCTTTTTTTAATGATCTAGCCATTAGTTCCTACCTCCTTATTTCATGTTCTTTCCGTCACGTCTTCTAATGATTAACTTGTTAGACTTCTTATTTTTCTTACGAGTCTTCAAACCAAGTGCTGGTTTACCCCAAGGTGTACATGGGCCAGAACGTCCGATTGGTGCACGTCCTTCACCACCACCGTGTGGATGATCATTAGGGTTCATAACAGAACCACGAACTGTAGGTCTAATACCCATATTACGTTTACGTCCGGCTTTACCGATATTTACAAGACCATGTTCAATGTTACCTACTGTACCAACTGTTGCGCGGCAAATAACTGGAATCATTCTCATTTCTCCTGAAGGAAGTCTAAGTGTTGCATACTTTCCTTCTTTAGCCATTAACTGTGCTGCATTTCCAGCTGCACGAACTAGCTGTCCGCCCTTACCTGGATATAATTCAATGTTATGAACTTCTGTACCTACAGGGATAGCTGAAAGTGGTAAACAGTTACCAACTTTAACTTCTGCATTTTCACCATTCATAACTGTAGCTCCAACCTTAAGTCCGTTAGGAGCAAGGATGTAAGCCTTTTCACCATCTGCATAACTGATTAATGCGATGTTTGCAGTTCTATTTGGATCATATTCGATGCTAATAACTGTAGCAGGAATATCAACTTTATTTCTCTTGAAGTCGATGATTCTGTATTTTCTTCTTGAACCACCACCATGATGTCTTACTGTGATTTTACCCTGATTGTTACGACCAGCATTTTTCTTGAGAGATACTACTAAAGATTTTTCAGGAGTTGCTTTAGTAATTTCTGCATTATCAAGAGTAGTCATAGCTCTTCTTGAAGGGGTATATGGGTTAAATGTCTTAATTCCCATTTTTATTCTCCTTTCGAATTCAATTTGTTATCACGCTTTTCTTGCGTTTACTTATTATTCTTATAAACCAGCGAAGATTTCAATATCTGCACTGTCTTCTGTCAACTGAACGATAGCTTTTTTCTTCTTAGCTGTCTTTCCAATTGTCATTCCTCTTCTACGTTTCTTTCCTTCTAAGTTCATTGTGTTAACTTTAGCAACCTTTGTTCCTTCGAACATTTTTTCAACTGCTTCTTTAACCTGAGTCTTAGTTGCATCTGTGTGTACGTAGAATGTATATTTCTTATCTGCCATAGCGTTCATGCTCTTCTCAGTAATTACTGGAGAGAGGATTACGTCATAATATTTGATATCTGCCATTATGCATACACCTCCTCGATTGTTGCTACAGCTGCCTTATCGATAACTACAACATCATATTTAAGAATGTCATAAACATTAATTGTGTTAGTTAAAGCAGTTTTTACTGTAGGGATGTTCTTAGCTGACATTACAGTATTTACATCGTTGTCTTTCAATACAACTAATGCTTTGCTTACGTTTAAGTTGTTCATCATCTTTACAAAATCTTTTGTCTTAGGTGCTTCGAACTTAATGTCGTCAACTACGATAAACTTATTTTCATTAACTCTATCTGTCAATGCTGACTTAAGAGCTGCTCTTTTTTCTTTCTTATTCATCTTGAATGAATAATCTCTTGGAACTGGTGCGAATACAACTCCGCCGCCTGTCCACTGTGGAGCTCTTGTAGAACCCTGTCTTGCATGACCAGTTCCCTTCTGTCTCCAAGGCTTTCTTCCGCCACCGCTAACTTCTGAACGAGTTTTAGCTTTCTGTGTTCCCTGACGGTTATTAGCAAGCTGACTCAATACTGCCTGATGTACTAAGTTTTCTTTAACTTCTACACCAAATACGGCATCGTTTAATTCGATTTCATCAACCTGTTTACCTTCCATATTTAAAACAGATACTTTTGCCATCTGCGTGTTCCTCCTTCCAAAATCTACTTACCAGACTTACATGTTTCTTTAATAGTTACTAAAGCTTTCTTAGGTCCTGGTACAGCGCCCTTTACTAGGATTAAGTTGTTTTCTGCATCAACTCTAACAATTTCAAGGTTCTGTGTTGTTACTTTTTTAGCGCCCATATGACCTGGCATTCTCTTTCCTTTAAATACCTTACTTGGGCTTGAACATGCACCGTTTGATCCGGCATGTCTGTGATACTTAGAACCGTGAGCCATAGGCCCTCTTGACTGACCATGTCTCTTAATTGCACCCTGGAATCCTTTTCCCTTTGCAATTGCTGATGCGTCAACTTTGTCTCCAGCAGCAAAGATGTCTGCCTTGATTTCGTCTTTTACTGAATACTCTTCAGCGTTTTCAAACTTAAATTCTCTTACAAATCTCTTGTAAGGAACTCCAGCTTTGTCAAACATACCTTTCATTGGCTTGTTGACTAACTTTTCTCTCTTTTCACCGAATCCAACCTGTACAGCACTGTATCCATCATTTTCTACTGTCTTAACCTGTGTTACTACACATGGTCCAGCCTGAAGAACGGTTACTGGTACTAAACTTCCATCTTCGTTGAAAATCTGAGTCATTCCAACCTTTGTAGCTAAAATAGCTTTCTTCATATTAATTACCTCCTGTTAATCTACAGCGGATCGCGCCACCGCGATCATCCTAGAACAGTTCAATCTATTTAAACCTTCAAGGATAATTCACTATTTCGTTTTTTACCTATTAAAATAAGTAAATTGCGATGAATTATTTATTCTTCATCTTAATGTCGATATATACACCTGCTGGCATTTCTAATCTTGCCAAAGCATCTACTGCTTTCTGTGTTGGTGTAACAATATCAATGAGTCTCTTATGAGTTCTCTGTTCAAACTGTTCTCTTGAGTCTTTGTACTTATGTACAGCTCTAAGAATTGTGATCACTTCCTTCTTTGTTGGAAGTGGTACAGGGCCACTAACTTCTGCTCCTGAACTCTTTGCAGTTTCAACAATTTTTGCAGCTGACTGATCGATTAATTTGTGATCATAAGCCTTTAATGTGATTCTCATTACTTGTGCCATAAAAAAAGCCGCCTCCTTTTCGTACTATTAGCACGACAAGCGGTGACTGTACAACCTTTCCGTGTGTTTTGTGATTATTCACAACTTACCCACGTGTTTCCACTTCTATGGTGGACTCGTTTTTAGTACAGTGACTTGTCGCCAGTTTCCTAACTTGACATTCGCTCCGCGGAAAACCTACATTACTGTAGCAACCTCTCGTTTCAACGCTATCAATGTCACAGCATGAATTAGTATACAACATGAAAATATAAATTGCAACCATTTTTTCAAAAAATTTTATTTTACTTAATTTGGCTATTTATCAATACTTTTTTCTACACTATCATTTCAAAATTCATTTTTAAATTTAAATCTCATAATTTACTCTTTAATTTCTTTCTTCTATATATAATAGGTAGTTTTCTGCTTTTATTGACTTTTATTTTCTCAAATTGTAATATATAACCATTGGTCATTATAATACAATGATTAAAATTTTTAAAGATAGGATTTTATATTAATTATGTGGATTGCTAACAATTGGAAAGATTATGAAGTAATTGATACTTCAGACGGCGAAAAACTAGAGCGTTGGGGTGATTACATATTAGTTAGACCTGATCCTCAGGTCATTTGGCATACTCCAAAGAAAGATAAACGTTGGAATAAATTAAATGGGCATTATTATAGAAGTAAAAAAGGCGGTGGTCAATGGGATTTCTTTGATTTACCGGAACAATGGTCTATTAATTATAAAGAATTAACATTCAACCTTAAACCATTTAGTTTCAAACATACAGGTTTATTTCCTGAACAGGCAACAAATTGGGATTGGTGTTCTGAAAAAATTAAAAATGCCGGTCGACCAATTAAAGTATTAAATTTATTTGCTTATACCGGTGGTGCAACTTTAGCTGCTGCTAATGCGGGTGCTTCTGTCACTCACGTTGATGCTTCTAAAGGCATGGTAACATGGGCAAAGGAAAATGCTGTTTCTTCCGGATTAAAAGACGCACCTATTCGTTGGTTAGTTGATGATTGCACTAAATTTGTAAAAAGAGAAATACGTCGTGGCAACAAATACGATGCAATCATAATGGATCCACCTTCTTACGGCCGTGGTCCTGGTGGTGAAATTTGGAAAATAGAAGATTCCATTTATGATTTTGTAAAATTATGTACGGAAGTTTTATCTGACAATCCATTATTTTACTTAATAAATTCATACACTACAGGTCTTGCACCTTCAGTTTTAACTTATATGTTATCAACTGAAGTTAAATCCAAATTTGGTGGAACTGTTACTTCAGATGAAATTGGAGTTCCTGTAAGCGGCAATGGTCTGGTTCTTCCTTGTGGAGCCTCCGGTCGTTGGTGTAAATAATTTTATCAAAGAAGTTGAAGTTAGGATTACAACAATCTTTACTTCAACTTTTTTCTAGTTTTCTATTCTTTATTATTTTCCTACTATAATATATTTATGTTTAATATCTCTTATAACCAATAAAGAATTACCCATCTAGTTGCCATTTATTTTCTCTATTTTCATATTTTCTATTATTTTATAATTTCTCTATCGTATATTCATTATCATTTATGTTATGACATACTGACACTAAATTGCTTATTCCAATTTTCAGTTCAGTTATCATTGTCTCTTTGTCTGCAATGATTTTTGGTCTTTCCTCTTCGAAATCCACTTCAAATGTATAAAATGGTCTTATCATTCCTGTCCCTTCCATTTTTACATAAGCTTCTTTTATTGTCCATACCCTAAAAAATCTCTCTAGTTTTCCCTGTTCTGTTCCTATATCATAAATATATTTTTGTTCCTTTGGAGCAAAGCAGGAATTAACAATTCTTCTTTCTTTCATGGTAAACTTATTCTTTCTTTTAATATCTTCAGTATCTATCCCTATTTCATAATCAGAGACAACAGCTACTGCATACTTATTTGAATGAGATATATTAAATTTAATTTTATCATCTTCAAATGAAGGCTTGTTATATTTGTCAATTAATATCTTACTGTCTTCTTTTTCAGTTTTTCTTATATGCTGTATAAGAATTCCAGCAGCAAGACTTTGCATTTTTTTATCTTCTTGATTTATTCTATCTATTTTATTTTTCCTATCTTCATCCATCATTTCATAATATTTTGAATATACTGATTTATCAGATAATTTTTCTACATTATAGTAATATATTTTCATAAAATTATTTACTCCCTTTTGCAAGTTATACGTTTATTATTGTTTTGTTCAAATTCTAATTATTTTATAAATTATATTTTGCTATCTTTCTATTCTAATTATTGCTATATATATTTCTTATTTAATCACTCATTTATAATCTTCCATGCTTCAACAAGTCTGTCTATATTCCATGCAGCATTTGCAGGGCTTGTAGATGGAAGGCATATTGCTTCTTTCATCACTATCTGTTTCATATATTTGTTATAAAGTGAATACGCTTTCTTTCCATTAACAAATATCTGTTTTATATCTGCTGTATTTAATATTCTTGTCAAATCATTCACTTCAACATTTTTAATGCTACTATCAGAAGACCCTGTAATTTCACATGAATGAATTACATCCCACACTGCCACTTTATTATTAAGCAAAAATTCTTTTTTCTCATGAATTGTTTGTGGTATATTTTCATTAAATATGGCAGCTAATACTTTCCAAAATCTATTCTGTGGATGTCCGTAAAAGAATCCTTCTTCTCTGGATTTAACAGATGGAAAGCTACCTAATATTAAAATTTTTGATTTTTGATTATATATTGGTTCAATTGGATGTGTAATCATAATGTCTTCTTTCTTTTTATTTTAATTATCATTTATTATAGCATAAAATGTTTTGTCAATCATTGCTATCCCCGATTTGCGTGTATATGTTTTTTATTTCTATATATACAATTAATATTATAAATTATAGGAGCAATAAAATGAATGAAAACATAAAAATTCTTGGGGACTTGCCCTCTGTTAGTGGATAAATTACCGACTTTAATTTAATGATACTAATCTAATTATCCAAAATATTTAGGCATCCCCGAAAATTTCGGGAATGCCTACTATTCCGCATCAACCTCTCTTATTGATTGCTTTGCAATCAATAAGCTCGCGGCATTCATAGAATGCCTGCGAATCCTATAAATAAAGGAAAACCACGGTTTCGTGTAAACACGACCGTGGTTTTCTTTATTTATAGTGAGCTTGCGCTCTATTCATTGATAACGTTAATTATTCAATAATGTAGCAACCTTACTGATAGTATGACATACTGTAGTATTTATAGTATTTTTAGTCCGATTTTATACTATGTTTTGTTACAGTTTGTACTATCTGTATGTATTTCAAAAAATTATTAAGTGCATTTTAAGTGCATGAAGTCATGATTTTTACTTTCTTTTTTATCAAAAATCACAATACCCAACGTGATCCACATCGTTGAGAGATGTGTTTTGTTCTTTCATTGACATTGTATGCATCTTTTAGCGATATGATTATTACTAATTTAATCTGCATATTTTATTTATAAATTAATGCACAAAAATATCTACACTCTCGTGGAACTATTTTTTTGTCCATGCCACTTTTTTATTTCCATTATTATATTATAAAAACAATATACATATACAATTGACATGTTATATGTTGATTGTATTTGTACATATGCACAATATATAACAACTAATAAAGAAACCACAATATAACTAACAAGATTTAATATAGACTTCATATTTTCCTTTCTGGATTTTTTGATACCTTTCATCAGAAATTCCTCTATTTTATTTGTCTTAAGACTCATGCTCTTTCTAGTTTTTTGTTATTATTTATTCACTAAGCACATTCTAATAACGTTCTACAATACGGTATGCAGTATTCTTGCATGTCTTACCTTTATAATTATATTTTGTATACCATGTATATGAATATTTAGTAACTTCTTTATTAATATCCCTAATATATGATCCTGAGAGCCAACCACAACTTTTGTGATAATTTTTTTTCACTTTGTATGATAATCCTTTTGCACTTGGTCTATAGCTTGCAACAAATGTATACGCTGCACTTGCACAAAATGACGCAACCGCTCCCGCTCCTAAAACAGAACATAATATCGTAATAAAAGCACTCATGGAAATATCTTCAATAGCATGTTTCAAATTAATGTCTGCACATTTTGCCGAGCCTCCATCCTTTGTGTATTCAGCAGCTTTTCCATAAGGACATTTCTTTTGAAACCATCTTTGAGAATCATTCTCTGTAAATACATATTCACAATCATTTTCATTATATTCTTCACTGGTTTCAACTTTGCTACCATCCAAATAAACACTTCCGTCTTCTTTTATTTCTACCGTATTCTCAATGCTACCTTGCGAGCAATCAAACGAAACACCTTTTGCTGTATATTCAATATTTGAAACCTCATTTTTTTGTCCATCATATTCAATTTCATACACAAAAGAATTTTCCTCACTAACAATATCAATATCTTTAGCTAACTTTGTAATACCAAATGTTTCCAAAACTTCCACATCATTTTCTATTGTTTCCATCTCTTCATCTGACATGTCATCTTCGGCTTGCTCTAACAGTTCATCAACTTCAACGCCATAATTTATTGTATCCGCCTTAACAGTCTTATTAAAATCAGTATTACCTATCATTGTAATAGTTAATGCTATTACAAGTGTAATTGACATTATTTTATTAATCATTTTTTTCATCTTGTCCCTCCATTATTTTAATAACGATCCTTCGTTAACAAAATCTTCTAATTCTGTTTTTTTTATTGCTTCTTCAAGAATAAGTTTTTTTACCTCATTTGCAGAAATATTTTCATGTAAACTGAACTTAATTGCCGCGACGCTACTTACAAATGGTGCTGCATATGAAGTTCCTGTTTTATTTTCGTATTTCCCATCATATGACAAACAATAGATATTTTTTCCTGGTGCTAATATATCAACATTATTAGGACCAAAATTGGATTTTATTTCTGTTTTCCCTGTTCTTGTTGCACTTCCAACTGTAATTATATTATCACAATCAAAACATGCCGGATAATTCTTGTTATTATCAATATTAGTTCCTATTGTTGCCTTATTACCAGCAGACACTACAAATAACATCTTTGATTGCTTTATCGTTTCCTCTAACTCCTTTGAATAGTAAGAAGTATCAAAACTCATATTACAAACACTTGCTCCATTTTGTTCCGCATATTTTATGGCATCAATTATAGCATCTACATCTCTGCATTCACCATACTCATCTAAAACTCGTAAAGGAATTATTTGAATATTTGCCTTATTCCCATTATAATACTTTTCACTGTTTGAACAGATAATACTTACAATTGATGTACCATGAGGATTATTTTTATCAACTACTTTTGAATTCGCATCAATAAAATTCCAACCATTTGCATCATCAATATAACCATTATTGTCATTATCAACTCCATCTTTCTCCTCACTCTTATTATTCCATATATATTCTGAAATAATTTCATTATTTATATCGATTCCAGAATCAATAACGGCGACAATTACATTTTTAGATGTTTTTGTTGTATCTTTTTCACTAGGGGATAAATGGTAACTGCTATTGATATCATAGTACCATAAGAATTTTTCATTTTTTTCATCTAAATGTTCACTATTAATATACTTTAAACCAATAATTGTTATAACAATTATCATCAAAATAAAGAACATAAAACTAATCTTTTTTATCATATTTTATAATTTAGTTAAAGAATAAAACCCTCCTCGAAGTATTGTAGAAGCTTCTCACAATTTCGTACTTTATCACATTAATGTGATGATGTCAAGTTTTATATATTCTTCATATTTAAATTATTTTAATACAAAATCAAACAAAGTACTGGAAGTTGATTTTACCTTTCTCACAAAATCATTCTTTTATACACTTTTTGCTACATTATATTGCTTAACAAGTTATCTAGTTTAATATAATATTTTTTCGATGATTTATTTCATGACCTCCCTACTCTTTCTTTATCCTTGATATAATCTTTCTCTTCCGTTGCGCCGTCACCCAACTCAATATCCGCTTTCATAACCGCCTGCTCAAATGTTACTCCATCAAAATCTCTACCATACATTTCAACCAATTCGCCTTTAGCCTGTTGTTCCATATCCGGTCTTATCTTGGCTCTTTCTTCCTCTACAGCCTGTACATCCTCTAGCTCTACTTTTTCCTTTTCAACCTGATATTCCAACAAAGCAATTTCCTTAGTTGCCTCTATCCTGTCAGCCATCTTTTCAAGTCTTGAAATTACTCTACCATACTTTTCTTCATTCTCGATTGCATCTTCCATTTCATCTAATGAAAACAGTCTATACATCTGTGGTAATTCATTTAACTTTCCATCCACTTTATGAAGTTCAGCCACCAACTGCTTAAACATTTCCTCAGCCTGTTTTCTTCTGGCTTTCTTTTCCTTTTTGGAATTTATTACATCTGCATATGCTCTTTTTTCTTCGTCCATTCTATTTCGTTTTCTTATAAGGTCATATGCTTTCTTAATGACATCCATTCCCTTTGGCACCAATTTATGATATTCTGAAAGTTCCTGTTCATTATTTATCTCTGCGTAAGTGGCAAAGATATAATTCTTTCTAAAACCTTCAAGCCGCTTTGCAATACCTACAACCTTTTCTTTTACATCCCCTAAAAGCCTCTTTGCTTCTTCCTTTAATCTTGCGATTTCATCGTTGTAGAACTGAATCATTTTGTTTATCAGTCTGACATGTCTGTTGACATTACCACGTTCTGTTTTGATGTTTCGCTTTTCCATCTGTGAAGCTGCCGTACCTAAATGTTCAGTTGGTAAAATCTCTAATCCTTGTCTTTCATATGAGCGATGGTCTATTCGCTCATCGTGTCCGGATTTTTCGAGATATATGTTGCACATATTCGCCCAACTCTTTCTCCACTTCTCAACATTACCTCTGTCATTCCAGTCAGTCGAAGGAACCGATTTGCATTTATACTGACGTTTCTTTTTGTCATAAATCTTTTCGCCATCCTCATCGAGAATGTAAACCTTTTTCTGCTTGCTTCCCCAACTACCATCTTCATTAAATGGCCTAACTGTAAGCATGATGTGTGCATGGGGATTACCGTCTTTCTTATTGTGAAAACATATATCTGCAATCATTCCCTTGTCCACAAAGTTCATTTTACAAAACTCTTTTACCAAATTGTAGTGGTCTGAAATGGACAGTTCATTTGGTATGGCAACTTCTATCTCTCTGGCTAATTGTGAATTCTTTGCTTTCTCAATTTTCTCAACCGCGTTCCACAAAGTTGAACGGTTATAAAATTCTATTGGAGCATTGTCTGGTAACATTATTAGCGTTTCGGCTATACCACGCTTTCTCGTGTAGTCGTGAGTAATTCCATCATAGTCACTGGTAATCTTCTCGCCACTTCTGTATGCCGACGCTGCAACGGCAGATTTTCCTTTTCCTCTGGAAATTATCTTTACTGATAAATGGAAAATTGCCATTTGTTTCTCCTCCTTTATATTTAGTTTTCAATGTTCGAGAAACAGTAAAACGGTCAGTCTACATTTTAATGTAGCTCTGACTGGTTTACCGCACTCCGCTAGGAGCCCTCGGAGAGCGCGCGTCCGGTACTTGTACCGGGAAGTACCACAACTTGTTTGTGGTACATAAGTGCGCCCTTTGCAGGCTTCGGGACCTTATCAAATTTACTTAACATCTTTTAAACCTCGTACAAAATCTCTGACATATGGTGTATTAAACGCATATTTAACGATTGACTCTACATCTTCGTTGGTCATTTCTTCTGCATTGTACAAATACTGTTCAAGTATCGCCCCTCTTTGAATCAGTCTTCTGGTTCTTTCCTTTCGTGCCTGTGCTCTCTCTTTTGCAAGCACTTCCTTTTTCTGATTCTTAAGCTGCTCAATCTGTCTTTGGATATCTTCCGAAGTCTTTCTAGTCATGCTTTCACCCTCTTTCATATTTAGTTATCGTTTTACGGAAGTCATTTTTACTAACTTCCGTAACCGTAGTATTTTTCTTCAAAATACTTTCTGGGGCATTTACCGGCTATTGTAATGTACCCCTGTTTTTCCAAATCCCTGTTCAGCTTTCGGATAATTGCGTAAGCCTTGCTTTTGCATATTCCTAATGTCTGTACCAGTTCATTAGCATCCACATATTTTTCTCTCATACTGTCTTCCTCCCTTCTTTGTTACTCCCACATATTGTGATAGTTGTTTGTTAGTTTTTATAATTTATCACTCTTTTATGTGATAGTCAAGTGAATTTTTACTTGCATATTACCACATTATGTGATAGTATTGTGTTGAGGAGGTGAAAAATCATGACAGAATTGAACAAAGATGAAAAGAAATTAATCGGACAAAACATTAAACAATTAAGAAAAAAGAAAGGATTGCTTCAGGAAGATTTAGCAAATCTTGTCGGACTGAAAGTTGGGACTATTTCCAAATATGAACAGGGCGATCGTACTCCTGGTATTAACCAGATGATTGCCATTGCAGAAGCTTTGGATTGTTCAGTTAACGATTTTCTTCCAACAGAAGATGGTTTTTACCGCGCTGTAGTGGACGGATTTTATGAGCATGGTCTTGATGTCTACATCGATTGGCTTAAACTTTCAAAGTTTGAATGTGAATCTTGTAAAATCAAGAAAGATAGTGGTGAAGAAATTTCATCCTATTTATTAAAGATTGATAATCAAACTTACCCTGTAAGTGAAACTGAATTATCGCGAATAATGGATTTTCAGAAAGAACAGTTCAAACTTATCGTCAAACAGATTAAGGAATCTTCCACCAAGCAATAAAGGTGGATAAATGCCAGTATACAAAGACGAAGAACGAAATTCGTGGTTTGTCCGATGTTACTACACGGACATTCACGGAAAAAGAAAACAAGCCTTTAAGAGAGGCTTCAAATTACAGAGAGATGCAAAGAACTGGGAAAATGATTTTCTAAAACAGATACACGGAAGTTCCGATATGACATTTCAAGCGTTGTATGATATCTACATTAAAGATATGGATTCTCGTTATAAGGAAAATACGGTTGATGGGTACAGAACAGTATTCAGAAAACTTATTCTTCCCTACTTCGGCGAAAAAGCAATAAACAAGATTACTGCAAAGGATATCAGAGCATGGCAGACGGAAATGATTAACAAAGGTTACTCGGATGCCTACCTCTTACGAATTAACAATATGATTGTTTCAATTTTAAACTTTGCAGTCAACTACTATGACCTTCCCTCTAATCCATGCCACAAGGCTGGCTCAATGGGAAAACGCACAACAGTTGTAAACTTCTGGACTATTGAAGAATACGAAAGGATTATTGATTCTGTTACCGACCAGACGGCACACATCATGTTTCAGATATTCTACTATTCGGGATTTAGATGTGGCGAGTTTCTGGCTCTGACTTTAGAAGATATAGATTTTGAAAATAACAAAATCTCCATTTCAAAGAGTTTAAGACGTGCCGGTGGTAAAGACATTATCACAAGTCCAAAAACTCCTAAAAGTGTCAGAACAGTTGCCATGCCAGCATTTGTAATGAATGAGTTGAAAGAATATGTAGATTCACTTTTCGGTATTACGGATAAAGAAAGAATCTTTCCATTTACCAAAAGTTATATTAACGGATGTATTTCCAGAGCCTGCAAGGCTACAGGCATTAAGAAAATCAGAATTCACGATTTGCGACACTCTCACGCAAGTTATCTAATTCATTTAGGTTGTTCTCCACTTCTCATATCAGAACGACTAGGACATGAGAAAGTCCAGACAACCCTAAATACCTATTCCCATCTATATCCTAACAAACAGCAGGAACTGGTTGATATGATGGAAGCTGCAAATGATAACAGGCATAATATTTACACGAAAACTGCATAACACAAAGTGCATTGTTAAGTGCACAAGCAGTTTTTAAGTGCAAAACAAGTGCACGGGGAATTTGAGTCTAAAAACTAAAAAAGCTCAACCCCTTATAAATAAAGGGCTGAGCTAAAGTTTTTAGATTGATTTTAATTATTCAATAATTGTAGCAACCTTACCTGAACCTACTGTTCTACCACCTTCACGAAATTATTTCATCATTGTTTGGTATATTTTGTTTGATTTTAGTTGTTTTCACTGCTCATTTTGGCTGTTTGTACTGCCATTATTTTTATTTGCAAATAGAAATGACGACAGTTTAACGACAGTTTAACGACACTTTCTTACTACTTATTTCCAATTGTCAACTTGGGATACCAAATGTACGATATAACCATGCTCTACTATCAACAAGCATATGCAATATTCTGACTATAAAAACTTCCTTCACATTATCATCAATAGTGTAGAATATCTTGTATTCTTTATAGTATGTTTTATGTACTCCTACTTCTGCTAATATAGGATCATCGTCTAATTCATAACTGGCTGGAAAAACTTCCAACTTATTTATTTGTTCCCTAATACCTTTTACCATATTTTCAGCAGCAATAGGATTAAGCAGTTTAAATGCAATATAATCACCTGCGTTTTCTAAATCTTGTTCAGCTAACTCGCTAATTCTGATTTTATACTGCTGCATTTCTATATTTTTTCTCCAATCTGTCGCATACCTCGTTAAAATCTTTTGTCTTACCTTCTTTAATATTTTCCAAACCTGCAAGAACCATATTTCTAACTTCTTTCTGTTGTTCCTTCAATGCAATATCATAATTATTTTTTGCTGCTACTGCCATATAACCATCCTTTCTTGTATGACTGAAAATGCTTATCTATCTGTCTTTATTGTATGCAATTCAAAAATAAATAGCAACTATTATTTTGACACAAACTTTGAAATCTTGCAGAATATAAATATATCACCTAAATATCTATGTGAAATAGTACTGTCAATCACTAATTTGTCTATCCACATCTGTAAATTTATAATACTTTACCAATATTCCCTCTTTTTTCAAGCTCAAATAAGTATCTGTATATATAGTTAGTTTTTCTTTTTCTTTTTTGCATTCCTGTAATATAATTTTATCATCACTTGATCTTATAAGGGCATATTCATTATGTTCTATATTTACAATTCCATATATTCTCTTTTTTTCTGCTTCTTTAAAATTCATTTTATAAGCAAGTATTCCCCCAAAAATCAAAGATACCATTATTAGTAATAATCCTAATATTTTATAGTCTTTTTCTCCCCACCTTTTTGATAAATTCTTTTTTCGTTTTTCTTTTTTTATTTTTATAGGTACAATATCCCGATGGATTGGCCATGCATAACAGTATCCGATAGAAAATATCAGTATCCATTGAAATGGTAATAAAACAAGTCCACTGACCAGCACATACACATCTAATTCATTAAAAAATACTATAGATATCACAATGTTTATAATAAAAGGGAAAATCAACCACCACAAAAAAATAGTCACAATCTTTTTTCCCTTAATACTTCTTCTAACCGCAAGAGTCGAATAACAGAAATAAAAGATTACCATAATCCCCATTATGATACAATAATATATGTTATATGTACCGGTTATTATTATATTCTCTTTATCTATATTGTAATATTTGTAAAATCCATAATCCATTATGTATAGATAAGTGTTCATTATACTGTTAAAAACTAATCCTATAATTGGTGTTATCAATGCAATTTGCGCTGTATAAGTTTTAAAAAATTCTAAGACTTTATTTATTTTGTCCTTTCTTGTGATTATATACTTATTTTTTTCCATACTTCTTCCTCTTTTTAATTCATTTTAGCAACAGACCATCTACCTAGACGTATTTGATTTTATTCTTATAGTATAACATCATTTTCTTTATCTCTGCAATCTATCAAACTTTTTTTAAATATGCTTAGTCATTGTTGTTTGGAAAACAAAGTATGCCTAAATTAGATGAACATTTAACTAATTATTATCAGCTAACTGATGAAGGCAGACGTGATGTAGATAGTTTTATTGAAGCTCAACTTCAAATCAAAAAAGATTCAAAAAGAGCTGCAGATGTAAAGAAAATTACAAGATGGTAAGTATGAGCTCCGAGTAAATTCGGAGTTCTTTTTGTTTGCATGATTTCTTGGCACAAAAATAAATACTAATATTTACTATTTAATTTTCTTGAAACATCCTGCCTATCGGTATACTGATATTGTAAACAAAGTCATATACTTTATCCAAATCACCAAAACACCCCAAAATCGGTTGATAACTTATCCCCGGCAAGATTGATTTGTATTGAATTTCAAAGATATACCCCCCATTAATCTTTTGATATTCAGAGGAATAGATTGGCATTTCCTTCCCTAAATCTGATAACCTTTTGGATATAATGCCTATAAACTCCTCTTCTGAAAAGCCCTCTTTTCTGCTAAAGTTTAACTCGAATGACAATTTCATACATATTCTTCTATCTCTTCTTGGATACATTACATTATTTTCTAATATACACAATCCTGATTCTAATTTCTTTTATCTTCTCCGAACTATATTTATATTTAATACCTATTTCTACAACTTAATGTTAATAACATCGTCTAACTCTAGTTTTGTTAATGCTTCATCGCTTATATCATCTAATCCTGATAATCTATTCGCTTGATTAACAATGGCATTTTCAAAGAAATTGCGAACATCTCTACCATTAGCAAAGTTATCCGTTCTCTCCATATATCTCTTTTCAAAAAATTGCTTCACATATTCTAAGCAAGAATCGCTCGCTTTATACGCAGATGAATTACACATATTTCTAAATATACTAACCAATTCGTTTGGTTTATAGTCATCAAAATATATAAATTTATTAAATCTTGATCGTAAGCCCGGATTAGCATTTAAAAACTGATTCATTAAGTCAGGGTATCCTGCCACAATTACAATTAAATCATCCCTGTTGTCTTCCATCCCTTTCAATAAAGTGTCTACTGCTTCCATTCCATAATCACTTTCACCTCTATTCACAGTTAGCGAATATGCTTCATCAATAAACAGTACTCCACCCAAAGACTTTTTTATTACTTCTTGTACTTTAAGAGCGGTTTGTCCAACGTACCCACCCACCAATCCAGAACGGTCAATTTCTATCATATGCCCTTTAGATAAAACCCCTAAACGATAATAAATTTTGGCTAATAAACGGGCAACTGTAGTCTTTCCCGTTCCTGGATTTCCAGAAAACACTAAATGAAGCGATATCGGTGTTTGTTTCAACCCTCTATCTTGTCTAATTTTTCTTATTTTCAAAAGATGAATTAACGAGAGCACATCTCTCTTAACGTTTTCTAAGCCTACTAAATTATTAAGCTGAGCCAAAAGCTCTTCTAAACTTTCTTTTGGTATTTCTGCTTCTATGCATTGAGAAAATGTTTCCTTAGAATGCACACTAATTCTATCATCCTTATCATATTCATTTTCCAATGACTCTAATTCATCGTCTATAGAATCAAATTCAACATCAATATTATTGTCTTCTAATTCGCTGGAAACATAATTTGTTAAAACACACATAAATGCTCTTAATTTACGCACTTCGACTTCTTCAATAATCATATCGGCAACTAAAAATTCTTTTCCTAATGCCAAAAGAATTCCAAAATATGAACCGAACACCGCGGATATAATAGTTTTATTTCCCGTCATTCCAACAATGCCAACTACAATCTTAGTAAACATTACGGTACTTGATAATGGCGCATTTGCAAACTCATTTCCTGTTATATCATTATCTTTTACAATCTTATCAATTTGATTGGGTGTTAAAGCATAATCGCAGTACTCGTTAATGAATTTAGCCTCATCTCTTGTACATGCTCCGTTTGACGTTGACAGATACACAAGAAATAGTAGCACATCTAGTTGAACAATCTCCCTCAATGACATATCCGTAGGCATATTGGTTATATTAGCTTCCAAAGAATCACATACATTGTATAGACTATCCAGTCCCGCTTTTAATTCTTCATTCATACACATACCACTTCTTTCTTGAAAATATTAAAGTAATAATTATTTTATCATAATTAGGTAAAAACACGATCCATATAGATATTTTTTCATTTACTACAATTTTATCACTCTTGCTCTAATATCTAAACAAACATTTAATTAAATTCTTAGCGGAATTGTAATTAACGACAAGCATCCTATTTTCTCATTTGCATAACGTAAACTTGTCGAATTTCCAATTTCTGTTTATGCCTATAATTATATCATAACATCAGTTATTTCGCATTAAAGATTTAATAATGCGTTTTAAATATGCTTAGTCATTGTTGTTTGGAAAACAGGTTCTAAACCTTACCCCCAAGTAAAGTTTAGAACCAAAAAAGGCATACCCGAAAATTTCGGGAATGCCTATATTTTTGTGCACGCATTTCTTATTGATTACTCCGTAATCAATAAGATCGCGTCATTCATAGAATGCCTGCGAGCCCCATAAACAAAGGAAGACCGCAGTTTCGTGTAAACACGACTGCGGTCTTCTTTATTTATGGTGAGCTTGCGCTCTATTCATTGATAACGTTAATTATTCAACGATTGTAGCAACCTTACCTGAACCTACTGTTCTACCACCTTCACGGATAGCGAATCCAAGACCCTGTTCCATAGCGATTGGGTGGATAAGTTCGATTGTCATTTCTACGTTGTCACCAGGCATGCACATTTCTGTACCAGCTGGAAGTTCACAAACACCAGTTACGTCAGTTGTTCTGAAGTAGAACTGTGGTCTGTAGTTGTTGAAGAAAGGAGTATGACGTCCACCTTCATCTTTTGTTAATACGTAAACCTGAGCTGTAAATTTCTTATGGCATGTTACTGAACCTGGTTTAGCAAGAACCTGACCTCTTTCGATCTGGTCTCTGTTGATACCTCTTAAAAGAGCACCAATGTTATCACCAGCCTGAGCTTCATCAAGAAGCTTTCTGAACATTTCGATACCAGTTACAACTGTCTTCTGGATTTCTTCCTTAACACCAACGATTTCAACTTCGTCGTTCATATGAAGAACACCACGTTCTACTCTACCTGTAGCAACAGTACCACGACCTGTGATTGTGAATACGTCTTCTACTGGCATTAAGAATGGCTTATCTGTATCTCTCTGTGGATCTGGGAAGTAATCATCAATTGTGTCCATAAGTTCCATAATCTTGTCGCCCCATTCTGATGATGGATCTTCAAGAGCCTTAAGAGCTGAACCTTTGATGATTGGAGTTCCGTCGAATCCATATTCTTCAAGGATTTCTGTAACGTCCATTTCTACTAATTCAAGTAATTCATCATCGTCTACCATATCGCATTTGTTTAAGAAAACAACGATTTTAGGAACACCAACCTGACGTGAAAGTAAGATATGTTCCTTTGTCTGAGCCATAACACCATCAGTTGCAGCTACAACAAGGATAGCGCCATCCATCTGAGCAGCACCAGTAATCATGTTCTTTACATAGTCAGCATGTCCTGGACAGTCAACGTGAGCGTAATGTCTCTTGTTTGTTTCATATTCAACGTGAGCTGTAGAGATTGTGATACCTCTTTCTCTTTCTTCTGGAGCTTTGTCGATATTTTCGAAATCTGTAGCTTCGTTACCTTCAACTCTTTCAGAAAGAACTTTAGTAATAGCAGCTGTTAATGTTGTTTTACCATGATCTACGTGTCCGATTGTACCAATATTACAATGTGGTTTGTTTCTTTCAAACTTAGCTTTTGCCATTTTTGATAATCCTCCTAATAATAAAATATTTTAATAACTGACCTAATAGTCGTCTTTACATAGGCTTAGTTCCCATTATATTTTATAACGGGAATATTTTCAAGCCTTTAAGTTAAATTAATAATCTAAATCAATATATTATTTTGCTCTTGATGAAGCAACTTTTTCCTGAACAGACTTTGGAGCTGCCTGATATCTTTCAAAGAACATTGAGTAGTTTCCACGACCCTGAGTTGTAGAACGAAGTTCTGTTGAGTAACCAAACATTTCTGACAATGGAACGAAAGCTCTTACGATCTTACCGCCACCGATGTCATCCATACCTTCAATCTGTCCACGCTTTGAATTTAAGCTTCCGATAACATCACCCATGTATTCTTCAGGCATTGTTACTTCAACCTTCATGATAGGCTCAAGTAATACTGGATCTGCCTTAGCCATAGCATCTTTAAATGCCATAGAACCTGCAATGTGGAATGCCATTTCTGAAGAATCGACTTCATGGTATGATCCATCATATACTGTAGCGTGTACACCAAGTACTGGGAATCCTGCGATGATACCTGACTGTGCAGCTTCTTCGATACCTTCTCCAACAGCCGGGATATATTCCTTAGGAATGTTACCACCAACTACTGTAGATTCAAACTTGAACTGTTCATCACCGTTTGGATCCATTGGCTCGAATTTAACTTTACAGTGACCATACTGACCACGACCACCTGACTGCTTAGCATACTTACTATCAACGTCAACTGCCTTAGTAAATGTTTCCTTGTATGCAACCTGAGGTGCACCAACGTTAGCTTCTACCTTAAATTCACGAAGAAGACGATCTACGATTACGTCTAAGTGAAGTTCACCCATACCAGCGATGATTGTCTGACCTGTTTCACGATCTGTGTGAGCACGGAATGTAGGATCTTCTTCTGCTAATTTAGCTAAAGCTTCACCCATCTTACCCTGGTCATTCTTTGTCTTAGGCTCAATTGCGAGCTCGATAACTGGTTCTGGGAATTCCATTGATTCAAGAATTACAGGATGCTGTTCATCACAGATTGTATCACCTGTTGTAGTTAACTTAAAACCTACAGCAGCTGCAATATCTCCTGAATATACTTTATCTATTTCTGTACGCTTGTTAGCATGCATCTGTACGATACGTCCAACACGCTCTTTCTTACCCTTTGTAGCATTTAATACATATGAACCTGAGTTCATTGTACCAGAGTAAACTCTGAAGAATGCCAACTTACCTACGAATGGGTCAGTCATAATCTTGAAAGCTAAAGCTGCGAAAGGTTCCTCATCTGATGAATGACGTACTACTTCGTTACCATCTTCATCAACACCTGTGATATCAGGGATATCTGTTGGAGCTGGCATATATTCGATAACACCGTCTAACATCTTCTGTACACCTTTGTTCTTGTAAGCTGATCCACAATATACAGGAACTGCTTCACAAGCGATTGTAGCTCTTCTAAGAACCTTCTTCATTTCTTCGATTGATGGTTCTTCACCTTCAAGATACATTAATGTAAGGTCATCATCTAATTCGCAAATCTTTTCAACAAGGTTGTCATGCCATTCATTAGCAAGATCCTTTAAGTCATCAGGGATTGTTGTGATTTCAATATCTTCACCCTTATCATCTCTATAGTAATATGCTTCCATTTCAAATAAATCGATTAATCCGGCGAAATCGTCTTCTTTACCTATTGGAATCTGAACTGGAATTGCATTCTTGCCCAAACGATCAATGATTGTCTGAACTGAATAAAAGAAATCTGCACCCATTTTATCCATCTTGTTGATGAATGCCATACGAGGTACATTGTATGTGTCAGCCTGACGCCATACGTTTTCTGACTGTGGTTCAACACCTGCTTTAGCATCAAATACACCTACAGCACCATCTAATACACGAAGTGAACGCTCAACTTCTACTGTAAAGTCAACGTGTCCAGGAGTATCAATGATGTTGATACGATGTTCTAAAGCACCTTTTTTTGGTTTGTGATGATCTTCTAATGTCCAGTGGCATGTTGTAGCAGCTGAAGTAATTGTGATACCTCTTTCCTGTTCCTGCTCCATCCAGTCCATTGTAGAAGCGCCATCATGAGTTTCACCAATTTTATAATTTACACCAGTATAATATAAGATACGTTCTGTTAATGTAGTCTTACCGGCATCGATATGAGCCATAATACCAATGTTTCTTGTTCTATCTAGTGGATATTCTCTTCCAGCCAAGGTTTTTTCCTCCTTAATTTATTGTTCATTTGCATGAATTTAAAATTAAAACTGTATATTTGTTACAAAACAGTTATTGCTATGCAACCTGTCTTGTAACACTTACAGTTTTATTAGAAACGATAGTGAGCAAATGCTTTGTTTGCTTCAGCCATCTTATGCATATCTTCTTTCTTCTTTACTGAAGAACCTGTATTGTTTGCAGCATCCATGATTTCGTTAGCTAATCTTTCTTCCATTGTCTTTTCACTTCTCTGACGAGAATAGAATGTAATCCAACGAAGTCCTAAAGCCTGTCTTCTTTCAGGTCTAACTTCAATAGGAACCTGGTATGTTGCACCACCGATACGTCTTGCTTTAACTTCAAGTGCTGGCATGATGTTATTCATAGCTTCTTCGAAAACTTCGATTGCATCTTTACCAGTCTGGTTTGCAACTCTATCAAAAGCTCCGTATACGATCTTCTGAGCTACGCCTTTCTTACCATCTAACATAATGTTGTTGATAAGCTTTGTAACTACTACGTTATTGTACATTGGATCTGCTAATACTTCTCTTTTCTGAGTATGTCCTTTACGTGGCATGTTACTTCCCTCCTTAATCAATTTTTCCTAAATTTGCCTAAAATATTCACAAATTTAGATTTTGCAGGTTTCCTCACTCGTGAGTCTCCTGCGATTAGATCTTCGGTACTCACATAAGTTGTGTCCTTGCGCACGGCTTTAGACTCTATTTCTAACACCGCAAAGTTTAACTTTCGTGTCAAACTCTGTCCTGTAATAATTCTAATAACCGGCACTAAAATCATTCAACCTGTGATTGGCTTATAAAAGCCTTTCCTACTTAGCGTCTTTTGGTCTCTTAGCGCCGTATTTAGAACGGGCCTGACGTCTCTTAGCAACACCTGCTGTATCAAGTGTACCTCTGATGATATGGTATCTTGTACCTGGTAAATCTTTTACTCTACCACCACGGATAAGTACAACACTATGTTCCTGAAGATTATGACCTTCACCTGGAATGTAGCTTGTTACTTCAATACCATTTGAAAGACGTACTCTGGCAATCTTTCTAAGAGCTGAGTTAGGCTTCTTAGGTGTAGC
>OLSN01001046.1_pt1 | contig 26253 bp, 19 predicted proteins | sample 1672411 | NCBI WGS metagenome assembly OLSN01 (sample SAMEA3136683, study PRJEB25190) | human gut metagenome | biome: human gut; feature: human-associated habitat; material: faeces | place: Austria | collected 2013 | reverse complement strand
GATTTGAACCGGCGGTGACAAATGCCTTTAGTTAATATCACAAACCCTCACAATTAAGAATTAATCTGTGGGAATTTTTATTTAGAAAACTATTAAAGTATAAGTTTCGTTATATTAAAATCATATCGCAAAATATCACCTGTCATTGAAAGTAAAATGAATCAGTCGTATAATAAAGAAAGAAGCGTAGTTCGGAAATATTTATATAATGAGGAAGTTAGATGAAACAAAATATTGAACAGGAAAAATTAATTATTAATGAAACACTGTTAAATTCAATTCCTGGTGGAATAATAATTGTAAAAGTAGTTGAAAACAATATAGAATGTCTCTATTTTAATGAGGCATTTGCAAAATTATCAGGCAGAACGCATGATGAATTGCAACGTTATCTTGATAGTGGGGTAAATGTTATAGATATTATATATGAGGCAGATAGAAAAAAGTTTTTGACGAGTATTTTTAGCAAAATACAAAGCGATAATGAAGTAAATGAAAGATATCGATATTATACAGCCACGGGAAATGTTCAGTGGATTAATTTGGTCGCTTCAAAGATTAGAGAAGAGGATGGATGTCCTGTTTTTTGTTGTGCATGTACAAAGTTGTCGGATGAATTAGATTTGTATATAAAATTATCTGATGAATCTCCGGTTGCAACATATGTAGCAGAGAAAAAGGAAAGACGAATATTATATGCAAATGCTGAATGGAAGAGAATAGAAAATATTCCGCAGGATATGAATGTAATTGGTGAGAGTGTGTATGAATTAATACCGGCTGAGAGAATTGTACTTAGTGAGGATGAAATAAATGAATTATCTTCTCAGGTTTACAGACAGATACATATTAAAAGGAATAACAGATATTATAGTCTGGGTACAAAAAGCTATTTATGGAATGATATTGATGCATACATGGTGTATTTTGTTGATGAAACTGAAAGCATATTAAATCAGCAGAAAAAATTAGAAATATATCAGGAAGAACTTAAAACAAGAGAGGAAATGTCACAGGATATAATTGCTTCTTATCAGATAAATCTTACTAAAAACAGAATTGAAAGAAGTAACTTTAAAAACAATTATGCTAATCCGACAGATGATATTGTAAATGAAAGTACATCATGTGAAGATGCTTTTGAATATTTTATCGGATTAATATTATCTGATGAAGTAAAAAAAGAAATAAGAAATAAATTTTCAGCCGGAAGTATTATAATGCAATACCATAATGGAAAAGAAAATCTTGACTCTGAATTTCAGATTGTAATGAAAGATGGAGAGATTAAATGGGTTAAGATTGTTGCTAAAATTTTGAGCAACCCTATTACTTCTGAAATTATGGAATTTGTGTATATACAGGATGTGACTGAAAATCATACTATAAAATCAATAATGGATAAGTGTATACATACGGAATATGATTGTATAGGATTGATAAATACAATCAATGGTCAAAGTATGATTTTTAATTATAGAAATATGTACGGCGAAATGAAAATGCGCAAGAAGAATCTTTTTACAGATGAAATATTCCCGTTTATAAATAATAACATTGTAGAAGAAGAACGTGAAACGGCAAGAAAAGAATATGCGTTAGAGAATATTAAAAAGCAATTAAATAAAAATGACAATTATTATTTTTATCATAATATAACATCTAACATTGAAAAAGGAGTACGAAGAAAGAAAATTCATTTTCAATATTTAGATTCTGCCGTAAATAAAAATGAAATTTTATTTATGGTAACAGATGTTACGGATATTTATGAAAAAGAAAGAAAAAATAGTGAAAAATTAGCAAAAGCACTAGAAGAGGCAAAACAGGCAACTAAAGCTAAAAGCGAGTTTTTAGCACGAATGAGTCATGAAATAAGAACACCTATGAATGCTATTATTGGAATGTGTGAAATTGCTAAAGATGATGTTGATAAAAGAGAAGTTATAGCAAAAGAAATAGACCAGATTAATGAGTCAGGTAAATATCTGTTAGGACTGATTAATGATATATTAGATGTAAGCCGTATTGAAAACGATAAATTTGAACTTTATATGGAATGGTGCAGTATGTATAAAGTTGTTAAGCCTATTGTTTCAATGATGAGTCCATTAATGAAGAAAAAGAATATAGAATTTATTCATCCTAATTTTACAAAAAGAGAAAATGGTAAAGAGGTTTTGTGCTACATTGATAAAATGCGTGTACAACAGATGATTATTAATCTTTTAAATAATGCTTATAAATTTACTAAACCGGGAGGAAGGATAACCTGGAAAATGGAAAATATTTATGCAGATGATAAGAATGCAAAGGAAAGAATAGTAATCAGTGATACAGGCTGTGGTATGAGCAAAGAATTTGTACAGAAAATAGGCGAGCCTTTTATGCAGGAGAGAAACGAATTTTCATCAGAACTTATAGGCACAGGATTAGGACTATATATTGTTAAAAAAATTGTAGATGCGATGGGATTTACTATGCAAATAGAAAGTGAACTTGGTAAGGGAACAACTTTTATAATTGAGACAGAATATAGTTATAAATACAATGAATATGATGAAAACCAGCCGGAAAATAGTAGTGTTTCGGGAATGAGAGTGTTACTTGTAGAAGATAATGAAATGAACAGAGAAATTGCACAGACTCTTTTAGAAAGAGAGGAAATAATTGTAGAAACTGCAATTGATGGAAAAGAAGCGGTTGCTGCATTTGAAAAATCTGATTTAGGATATTATGATGCAATTTTAATGGATATTCAAATGCCTGTAATGGACGGTCTTGAGGCTGCAAGAACAATAAGAAAAATGAATAAAGCTGATGCAAAAACAATACGAATAATTGCAATGTCAGCAAATGCGTTTGAAAGCGATATAAAGGCAAGCATTGAGGCAGGTATGAATGCTCATTTAACAAAACCAATAGAAATGGAAAAGGTTTTAGAAGAAATTGCTAAAAGCAAATTAAAAAAATAGATATAGAATATGTAATGTAAATTATTAATATTTTATAAATTTATTTGTCAGAAGGATGAATAGACAAAAGAATGATGTATAATTACAGGAAAGAAGGACATAAAAGTGTACGATATAACATCAAAATCAGCAGATGATTTTATTAATCATGAAGAAATTTTAGATACAATTAAATATGCAGATGAAAATAAAAATAATATAAAACTTATTGATTCAATTCTTGAAAAAGCCAAATTAAGAAAGGGACTATCCCACAGGGAAGCATCCGTATTATTAGCATGTGAAGATGAAAATAAAAACAATGAAATGTTTAAACTTGCTGAACAGATAAAAAAAGACTTTTATGGAAACAGAATCGTAATGTTTGCTCCGCTTTATCTGTCAAATTATTGTGTTAACGGATGTGTATACTGTCCTTATCATGCTAAGAACAAGCACATTGCCAGAAAAAAACTTACTCAGGAAGAAATAAAAAAAGAAGTAATAGCTCTTCAGGATATGGGACATAAAAGATTAGCATTAGAGGCAGGAGAAGATCCTGTTAATAATACAATGGACTATTATCTTGAATGCATTAAAACGATATACAGTATAAAACACAAAAATGGAGCTATCAGACGTGTAAACATTAATATTGCTGCAACAACTGTTGAAAATTACAGATTATTAAAAGAAGCAGGAATAGGAACTTATATACTTTTTCAGGAGACTTATCATAAGGAAAGCTATAAGAAATTACATCCGACAGGACCAAAGAGTGATTATAATTATCATACAGAAGCAATGGACAGAGCAATGGAGGGTGGAATTGATGATGTAGGTCTTGGTGTATTATTTGGACTTGATAAGTACAGATATGAATTTGCAGGATTGCTAATGCATGCTGAACATTTGGAAGCTGTCTTTGGAGTTGGACCACATACTATAAGTGTGCCTAGAATTTGCGATGCAGATGATATAGATAAGTCATCATTTTCAAATGGAATAAGTGACGATATTTTTGCAAAGATTGTTGCATGTATAAGAATTGCAGTTCCATATACAGGAATGATTGTTTCTACAAGGGAAAGTCAGAAGACAAGAGAAAGAGTATTACATCTTGGAATTTCCCAGATTAGCGGTGGCTCAAGAACAAGTGTGGGCGGATATTTTGAAGCAGAGCCTGAAGAAGAAAATTCAAGTCAGTTTGATGTAACTGATACAAGAAGTCTTGATGAAGTGGTTAACTGGCTTATGAAAATGGATTATATACCAAGTTTTTGTACAGCATGTTATAGAGAAGGCAGAACAGGTGACAGATTTATGTCTTTATGTAAAAGTGGTCAGATACAGAACTGCTGTCTTCCAAATGCATTAATGACTTTACAGGAGTATTTAATGGATTATGCTTCACCTGAAACAAAAGAAATAGGTGAAAATTTAATTCATAAAGAAATTGAAAATATTCCTAATGAAAAAGTAAAAGATATTGTAATAAAAAATTTAAAATTAATAAAAGATAATAACAAAAGAGACTTTAGATTTTAAAACAAACGTTAAAATCCTCTCTAGGAGGTTTATATGAAAATAGATATGCATTGTCATACAAAAGAAGGCTCGCTAGATGGAAAAGTTCCGATTAGTGAGTATATAAATATATTAAAATCTCAGGGTTATGGGGGAATGTTAGTAACAGATCATGACTCTTATGATGGATATAGATATTGGAAGCATAATATAAAAAATGTTGACAAGGACTTTGTAGTATTTAAAGGAATAGAATATGATACTTTAGATGCAGGGCATATTATTGTAATTATGCCTGAGAATCTCAAACTAAGACTTATGGAACTTAAAGGAATGCCGGTACAATTGCTTATTCCAATAGTTCATAATTATGGAGGAATATTAGGACCCGCACATCCATTTGGCGAAAAGTTTATGAGTTTTATGAATTCAAAAGCTTATAAAAGAAATCCTGACATTTTATCGGAATTTGATTTTATTGAAGTGTTTAATGCGTGTGAATCTAAAATGGCAAATGATAAAGCATTAGAAATGGCCAAAAAATATAATTTGACAGGAACAGCGGGAAGTGATTCACATAAGACAGAGAGCATAGGATATGCATACACAGTAATTCCTGATGAAATAAGAAAAGAAAGTCAATTAATTGAGTATATAAAGCACAGAAATAAGACTGAATGTGGTGGAAAAATATATGAAAATACTTCAAGAGGTAAATTAGGAAAAGCCAAGATAATAACAACATATTTATTTTGGATTTATAATAAATTTGGAGGTTGGAGTCGTGGAATCCAGCGTAATGGAAAACTTAAAAAAGGTTATATTGAAAGAATAGATATAATTGACAATGATAAAAAAGAAAATAAAGATAAAACAGAATATAAAGGAAAAGATAACAATAATTAACATTTAAAAGAAATAATGGAGAAAATAATGGGCTTGAACGAAACAACTAGAGGTGAACGAATTCATATAGGAATATTTGGAAAGCGAAATGCAGGTAAATCCAGTGTAATTAATGCAATTACAGGTCAGAAATTATCGATTGTATCAGACGTTTGTGGTACAACAACTGACCCTGTATTAAAAGCAATGGAACTTTTACCTCTAGGGCCTGTTGTAGTAATAGATACTCCGGGAATTGATGATGAAGGAGAACTTGGTAAATTAAGAGTTCAGAAAACTTATCAGATGTTAAATAAGACGGATATAGCTGTTATAGTTATTGATTTAAATGAAAAGAATAATAATGATATATCTCATAAAATTTTAGACGATGACATTTCTCTTATAAATGAAATTAAAAAACGAAAAATTCCTTATATTATTGTTTTAAATAAAATAGATTTAATTAAAACAGATTTAAAAGAAAATCAAGTTTATAAAAAATTATTAGAAATAGTGCCTGAAAATAAAATAATTGGAATAAGTGCTAAAGCAAATAAGAATATATATGAATTAAAAGAAAAGATAGCTACGTTAAAGCCGGAAAATGAATTTGAATATCCGATAGTCAGAGATTTAGTTGATGAAGGAGATATTGTTATTTTAGTGACACCAATAGATTCAGCAGCACCTAAGGGCAGACTTATATTACCACAACAGCAGACTATAAGAGAATTATTAGAAGTAGGGGCAATTACGATTGTGATTCAGCCGGATAAACTTGTTGCTACTTTAGATAAATTAGTACAAAAACCGAAATTAATTATTACAGACAGTCAGGCATTTAAACAGGTAGCAAAAGATACACCTAATGATGTGCTTTTAACTTCTTTTTCAATATTAATGGCAAGGCATAAAGGAAATCTTAAGACGCAGGTAGAAGGTGCAAGTACTATCGAAAAATTAAATGATGGAGACAGAATATTGATTTCGGAAGGTTGCACTCATCATAGACAATGTGATGATATAGGAACGGTTAAACTACCTAATTGGATAAAAAAATATACAGGAAAAGATTTGAAACTGCACTTTACAAGTGGAACAGAATTTCCAACAGATTTGTCAGAATATAAATTAATTATTCATTGTGGTGGATGTACATTAAATGAAAAGGAAATGAAATATAGATTAAAGTGTGCAAACGATAACAAAATCCCGATGACAAATTATGGTACATTGATAGCATATATGAATGGAATTCTTGAAAGAAGTATAGAAGTATTTGGTGCTAATAAAATATAATAAAAGAAAATATAATATAATATTGTATTTTATCTGTAGTGTTTTAGGCTATTCACTACAGATATGATTATATAGTAAAACCCACATCATTGGAAAATGATGTGGGTTTTACTTATTAAAGACTATAATAAATGTTTAAAATAATTAATGTGATTTTACATGGTTCTTTATAGCCGCAAAGCTTTCCTTGCTAATCACATGCTCAATTCTACATGCATCTTCTGTAGCAATTTCTTCAGGAACTCCTAAACGTACTAACCATGATGATAAGAGTTCATGTCTTTCATATATCATGTCTGCAATCTGTTTTCCAGATTCTGTAAGATAAATGTATCCGGCGTCAGTAACAGTGATATGACCTTTCTCTCTAAGGTTTTTCATAGCAATGCTGACGCTTGATTTCTTAAAACCTAATTCGTTGGAAATATCTACGGAACGAACAACGGGAAGTTTTTTGCTAAGAACAAGAATTGTCTCTAAATAATTTTCTGCAGATTCATTAATAATCATGTTGAAAACCTCCTTATATTTCTCGTATTGTCTTTTGTTATTGTATCACAAAGTGGAATATTACTCAAATTATATTGAATAAAAATATAAAGGTAATTTTATAAAAATCAGAAAAATTTTTAAAATTTAGTAAAATAATTATTGACATCTAATTTGCGTTAGCATATACTAACTGCTGAAAAATAAGGTTTATCTTTACTTAAGAAGAAAGAAGGAAACATGATGCCATTAACTATGATAAATGATGGAGAACCAACGGTTATCAAAAAAGTTGGCGGTAAGGAAGAAACAAGAAGGTTTTTGGAAAACTTAGGATTTGTAGTAGGTGGAACTGTTACAGTTGTTTCACAGATGGGTGGAAACATGATTGTTAACGTAAAAGATTCACGTGTTGCAATAGGAAAAGATATGGCTAATAAAATTATGGTTTAGGTTTAATAAAGAAAATTGAAGTGTTATTAATTTGATTAAATATTTATTAAATCTTTTTTGTTGTGCAGGTATTTAAAAAGGCACAATCATAATTTTACATATAAAAAGAAATATGAAAGAAGGATAGCAATGAGTACATTAAAGGAAGTTGCAGTTGGAAAAACTGTGAAAGTTAAGAAACTTACTGGAGATGGCCCGGTTAAAAGAAGAATTATGGATATGGGCATAACAAAAGGTGTTGAAGTATATGTAAGAAAAGTAGCACCTTTAGGAGACCCGGTTGAAGTAACTGTAAGAGGATATGAATTGTCTCTTAGAAAAGCAGATGCAGAAATGATTGAGGTAGAATAATTTTTTTTGCCTACGAGTTAGAAAGAACTAATAAAAGTGAGTACAACATAATGGAAGTAAGCAACAAGTAATGAAAGTAAGTAATAAAGAATTGCAATCAGAATAATGAAACTTGTGCTTGAAATTTTGAATTTAGCTTACTAATGACAAAATAGCAAATTATTACACAGTTGAAAAAGATAGTAAAAAAAGGAGAAAGAAATGTCAATTAAAATTGCTTTAGCAGGTAACCCTAACTGCGGAAAAACAACTTTATTTAATGCTTTGACAGGTTCTAATCAGTTCGTTGGAAACTGGCCGGGCGTTACAGTTGAAAAGAAAGAGGGTAAAATTAAAGGAAATAAGGAAGCTACATTGGTCGATTTACCGGGTATTTATTCTTTATCTCCATACACACTTGAAGAAGTAGTTGCAAGAAATTATCTTATAACAGAAAAGCCGGATGCAATTATTAATATTGTTGATGGTACAAATATTGAAAGAAACTTATATCTTTCAACTCAGATTATGGAACTTGGTATTCCTGTAATCATGGCTGTTAACATGGTTGACGTATTAGAGAAAAACGGTGACAAAGTTAACATCGAAAAATTAAGCCAGAAACTTGGATGCGAAGTAGTGGAAATTTCAGCTCTTAAAGGAAAAGGAATTGATACACTTGTAAAAAAAGCAGTTGCTTTAGCTAACAAAAAACAGGCTTCAACAGCAGTTCATGAGTTTACATTAGATGTTGAAAATGTAATTAAAGATGTAGAAAATATGCTTGGAAGCAGTGTTGCTCCTGAGCAGAAAAGATTCTTTGCAATAAAGCTTCTTGAAAAAGATGATAAAATCAGTGAAATGATGACAGAAATTCCTGATGTATCAAATGAAATAGCAAAGCTTGAAAAAGAATTTGATGATGATACAGAAAGTATTATTACAAATGAAAGATATACATATATTTCTTCTATTATCGGAGAATGTATTAAGAAGTCTTCAAAGAAAGAATTATCAGTATCAGATAAAATTGATAAAGTAGTAACTAACAGATGGGCTGCACTTCCAATTTTTGCAGTAGTAATGTTTGTTGTTTACTATGTATCAGTAACAACAGTTGGTACATGGGCTACTGACTGGGCTAACGATGGTGTATTTGGTGACGGATGGCATTTATTTGGAATCAAGTCAAGCTTTGTTCCCGGTGTTCCTGTGATTATTGGAAATGCACTTGAAGCAATTAACTGTGCAGGCTGGTTGCAGGGATTAATCCTTGATGGTATTGTAGCCGGTGTTGGTGCTGTACTTGGTTTCGTACCACAGATGCTTGTATTATTTATTTTCTTAGCTTTCCTTGAAAGTTGTGGATATATGGCAAGAGTTGCGTTTATCATGGACAGAATCTTTAGAAAATTCGGCCTTTCAGGAAAATCATTCATTCCAATGTTAATTGGTAGTGGATGTGGTGTTCCGGGTATCATGGCATCAAGAACAATTGAAAATGACCGTGACCGTAAGATGACAATTATGACAACAACATTTGTTCCTTGTGGAGCAAAACTTCCTATTATAGCTTTAATCGCAGGTGCATTCTTTGGTAATGCAGGCTGGGTAGCAACAAGTGCATACTTTGTTGGTATTGCAGCAATTATCTGCTCAGGTATTATTTTAAAGAAAACAAAAATGTTTGCAGGAGATCCTGCTCCATTCGTAATGGAACTTCCTGCATATCACTGGCCAACAGTTAGCAACGTACTTAGAAGTATGTGGGAAAGAGGATGGTCATTCATTAAGAAGGCAGGAACAATTATTCTTCTTTCAACAATCGTACTTTGGTTCTTAATGAGCTTTGGTTGGGTAGATGGAAAATTTGGAATGTTAGAAGCAGAACAGTTAAACGACAGTATTCTTGCTTCAATTGGTAGTGTAATCGCTCCTATCTTCACACCACTTGGATGGACAAAAGCAGGTAAAGGATGGAAGATGGCTGTAGCAGCTATTTCAGGTTTAATTGCAAAAGAAAATGTAGTAGCAACATTTGGTATGTTATTCGGTTTTGCAGAAGTTGCAGAAGATGGTACAGAAATCTGGGGAAATCTTGCACAGATTATGACACCGATAGCTGCTTATGGATTCTTAGTATTTAACCTTCTTTGCGCACCATGTTTCGCAGCTATGGGTGCTATTAAGAGAGAAATGAACAACACAAAATGGTTCTTCTTTGCAATTGGATACCAGACAGTTCTTGGATATGTAGTTGCATTATGTATTTATCAGTTAGGTACATTATTTACTGGCGGAACATTTGGAGTTGGAACAGTAGTAGCAATTTTACTTGTAATTGGATTTGGATACTTATTATTCAGACCATACAAGGAAAGTACATCTTTAAAAATTGACTCTAAAAAATTAGCAAAAAACTAAATTAAACATAATAAAATATTTATACAGAGGACTTTACAGGATATGTAGGTTAATTGCCAATCGTATCCTGTGAAGTCCTTTTTTGTTTTTATTTTTGTTATATATAATAAATCTTTTATAAGAATATACTTAAATTTGTATTTCTGCAAAATTGTCACATGGAGTAAAATAAGGAGGATGAAGGTTACTAGATATAATGAACAAATAAAAACGTAGGAAATTGATTATTTGTAAAGGATTGGGAGAAAATGAAACGGATTAAAATGTTACTAAACAAATTAAGACGACACAGTAAAAATGAAGAAGGAGCAGTAGCATTATTGGTAGCTTTTTTGATGGTCATAATGTTAGGGTGTGCGGCATTTGCCCTGGATTATGGTATGGTATACATGAAAAAAGCAGAACTTCAAAATGCAGTTGATATTGCTGCAAGGGCAACTTCAAAAATACTTGTTGATGGCAGCCTTGATGGAAAAAATGACAACGATAAGGATGCAATATTAACACAAAAGGCAAAATATTATCTTAAAGAAAATGGCTTCCCTGAAAATAAATTATCAAAGTGCAAAGTAGTAGCTGACGTAAATTCAGGAATTTCAATAGATGCTGACTATGATGTTAAGATGAATTTTGCAAGAATATTTGATGTAAATTCAGTAAAAGTAAGTGCTGCAACTACTGCTGTTACAGATGTAAATGTAATTGAGGGCAAAAAAATGACAGCTGACGTAGTATTTATATTGGATATTTCGGGAAGTATGTATTGGTGGAATGGAAGTAATATTGATAAGAGTTCAGAAAGATTTATTCCAAAAGTTAAGAGAACACCGGCAGTATTTTTATTGTCAGATGGTGAGGCAAACTGGGGTAGTACTAATTATTGTGGTGATTTAGGGACACCTAATGTGGGAAATGGTTCTTCATCTAATGCTAAACAGTTTGCAGAAGCTGGATATTATTCGATATTGACAGCCAACAGTTGGAAAGCAAAATTAAAAGAAAAATATTCAAGACGTAATGGAGAAGAAACAAATCCAATATTTTATACAATGGGATTCGGGTTAAATACTGATGGTAGAAAATTGGAGTATGAAAGAGCCGTATTAAATCCGGACTCATTACCTGAAAATCCAAGTTATGATATATGTAAGCAATTAAAACCAATGCTAAAAGGATGGAGTAATCCATATAAAAATAATTATAAATATAACGATAAATATTATGAAGCATATAGTTCTAACGCTTTAGAGGTTGGACTTGAGGAGTTTGCAGCAAATGTTATTGAAGCAACAAAGAACTATAACACAAGGCTTACAAAATAGTGTACTATCTTCCAATATATAGTGTAAACAAGACATTAAGGTTTTGTTTACACTATTTTTTTTGTATGTTAAGATATAATTTATAAGGAGTTTTATAATAGTTGCACGGTTAAAAATAACTGATTTTAATATTTGAAAATAAAGTCATGAGGGTGTAGTTAGAATTATTTTTAAATTACGCAGAGTAGGAGGATACAATGATTAATATTGCAATAGTTGAGGATGAAAAATTATGCGTATCTCAATTTAAGGAATATATATCAAAATATGAGAAGGAAAGTGGAAACAGAATTAATGTAAGTGTATTTCCGGATGGAGCGGAGATAGTGGAAAATTATTCAGGAGATTTTGATATAATTCTTATGGACATTCAGATGAAATATATGGACGGAATGACAGCTGCTGAACAGATTAGAAAATTAGACAGCGAAGTAATTATAATGTTTATAACAAATATGACTCAATATGCAATCAGAGGATATGAAGTTGATGCATTAGATTATGTTGTAAAACCAGTTGAATATTTTTCATTTTCACAGAAACTTGATAGGGCAATAGGAAGATTGCAAAATAAAAAGAAAGTGTTTGTATCCATTCCTGTAGAAGATGGTGTATTAAAAATGGAAATTGATGATATATATTATGTTGAAAGTATGGGACATTCTCTTATATATAGAACTAAAAAAGGCGAATTTACTGCAAGAGGTACAATGAAAGATATGGAGGAAACATTGTCACTATATGGATTTTTCAGATGCAATAAAGGATATATTGTTAACCTGAAATATGTTGATGGGGTAAAAGAAGGAGTATGTCTTATTAATGATGAAGAGTTATTAATAAGTAGAGCAAAGAAAAAGCCATTTATGGAGGCTTTAGTTAATTATATGAGTGGGGTGACTGAATAATGGAAACAATTTATCAGGATATTCCAAGATTTTATACGGCATTAGCAGAATGGGGAGCGTGTGTAATTTATATTTGCCTTATTAAGAAGAGGTTCAATAATAAAATAACAGTTGCATTATCAACGTTATTTTTAGTTGCACAGATTGCGTTGTTAGTTCCAACGGGAGATTTGCCAACAGTATGGTGGATTCCATGTATGGTGGCTGCGGCACTTTTAATGTATTTATTCATATATACGGTAGGAAATGTGCATTCAATTACGGCGGCATATTTATGTGCGAGAGCATTTCTTATTGCTGAGTTTACAGCATCATTTCAGTGGCAGTTGGATTGTTACTTAAATGCAAGAGTTGATGTTGAGCATTTTGTATTTGCAAAGATAGTAATGCTGGTTGTTATATATACAGCAATTTTTGTATTAGTTGCATTTATGGAAAAGCCGTTAATGAATCCTGAATATTTAAATAAAATTACATATAAAGAATTTATTGCAGTTATAGCTATAGTGGCAGTAGCATTTACATTTAGTAATTTAAGTTTTATTTGGAAAAATACTCCATTTTCAAGTGGATTTAGAAGTGACATATTTAACATTAGAACATTATTTGATTTAGCAGGAATGACAATTCTTTATGCTTATCAAAGTAGAGTTTGTGAACTTATGGCTGAGTCAGAAATTGTAACAATGGATTCAATGTTAAAGAGCCAGTACAATCAATATAGAAATTATCAGGAAAGCATAGATTTAATTAATATGAAATATCATGATTTAAAGCATCAGATTGCAGGTCTTAGGGCAGAAACGGATATCGATAAAAGAACAGAGTGGCTTGATGCAATGGAAGATGATATTAGAGGATTTGAGAGTGTTACTAATACAGGAAATAAGGTATTAGATACTATTATAGCGGGAAAGATAATGCATGGACAGAAATATGATATTAAGTTTACCTGTGTTATTGATGGAAAATTACTTGAGTTTATGCATGTTACTGATATTTGTACTATATTTGGAAATGCAATTGATAATGCAATTGAAAATGTAGTAATGATTAAGGATATTGAAAAAAGAATTATACACGTGACTGTTTCTGCAAAGAATAAATTTGTACTTATTCAATTTCAGAATTATTGCGAAGTTAAACCAAATGAGGATAAAAGAGGAGTTAGATTATTTGAGAGTTCAAAGGCTGACAAAAGAAATCATGGATTCGGACTTAAGAGTATTCAATATACAGTTGACAAATATGACGGAACCATGAAAGCAGGAATGAATAAAGATTGGTTTGAACTCACAATATTAATTCCTTGTAGTAACAAATAATTGTTAAACAAATGTGAAAAGTGCACATATAAGTGCACTTTTTTTGTGCAAAAAGTATATGTAAAATGCAGTTGATGAGTGATTTTCGACAGTTTATGACAGAAAACTCAAATTAAATTAGGATGTGGTAAATTATAGTTACAAGGAAACAGCGGATATCGCTCAGATGAAAAAGGAGGAAATGAGATGTTAGCTATTAACTGGGATGACGTTATAGGAGTTATTCAGAGTATTTCAACACATTTAATAGTAGGTGTAATAGCAATTATTGTCGGTATAATTGCTATCGTAGCAGTAAAAGGATTAAAGAAACCTTTAAAGCGTTTGGTTCGTGGAGAGGTTTTGGTAGCAATGGTATTGGTAATTGTTGTGTTAGCAAATTTAATTTGTACAGGACCAATGAACACATTGTTAACATCAGTAGCAGGAAAGCCGGTTAGCAAAATCGACGCAAAGACAACTGAAGAAGCTACTGATTTAGTTTCAGAAATTGTGGAAGAAGGAGCAGTTCTTTTAAAGAATGATGATAACGTTCTTCCTGTAACAAGTGGTAAGTTAAACGTATTTGGCTGGGGTTCAACAAATCCTTGCTATGGTGGTACAGGTTCAGGTGCATTAAATGATGCATATCCTACAGTTGATTTAATCAAAGGTTTAAATGACGCAGGAATCGAAACAAACAAGGAATTAACAAAATTCTACACAGATTATGAAGATAAACATCCTGAAGTAGGAATGATGAGTTGTGACTGGACATTACCTGAGCCAAATGTAAGTCTTTACACAGATGAAATGATGAACAATGCAAAAGAATTTTCAGACACAGCAATGGTAGTTATTTCACGTGTAGGTGGTGAAGGTGCTGACCTTCCAACAGATATGGCAGCAGTTGCTGACGGAACATACAAAGCAGATATTCCGATGACATATGATGATTCAGTAAATGAAGGAAAAGACTGGGACAAAGGAGATCATTTCTTACAGTTATCAAACAGAGAAGAAGAAATGCTTGATCTTGTATGTAAAAACTTTGACAACGTAATTGTTGTATACAATGGTGCAAACCCATTTGAATTAGGATTTATTAATGATTACAAACAGATTAAGGGTGCATACTGGTGTGCAGGTGCAGGTCAGTCAGGATTTGACGGATTTGGACGTATTGTATCAGGTGAAGTTAACCCATCAGGTAGATTAGTTGATACATTTGTATATGATTTAACGAAAGCTCCAACATGGAATAATATGGGAGAATTTGAATATACAAATATGAGTGATTTCAAGGTTGATGCAACAGCTTTCAGTCCTGAAACACAGCCAACTTTTGTAAATTACGTAGAAGGAATCTATGTAGGATATAAGTTCTATGAAACAGCAGCTACAGAAGGACTTATTGATTATGATAAGACAGTTCAGTACCCATTTGGATACGGACTTAGCTACAGCACATTTGAACAGAAAATTGTAAATTCAAGTACAGAAGGTGATACTGTAACATTGACAGTTGAAGTTAAGAATACAGGATCAGTTGCTGGTAAGGATGTTGTAGAAGTATATTACAATCCTCCATATACAAATGGTGGAATTGAAAAATCAAGTGCAAACTTAGTTACATATACTAAGACAGGTTCAATTGAACCGGGTGCAACTCAGACAGTTGAAGTTTCATTTGATAAAGAAGATATGGCATCTTATGATTCAAAGACAGCTAAAGCTTATGTTTTAGAACAAGGTGATTATGTAGTGTCTGTAAATTCAGATTCACATACAGTATTAGATAGCGTTAATGTAAATGTTCCTGAAACAATTACATATGGCGAAGACAACAAACGTGAAAGTGATGTATCAGTTGCAACAAATGAATTTGATTTTGCAGAAGGAGATGTAACATACCTTTCAAGAGCAGATAAATTTGCAAACTATGAAGAAGCAACAAAGGCTCCAACAAGTACAGAAATGTCAGATGAAGCTAAAGCAGGATTTTATAATGTATCAAATTATGATGCAAAAGCAGGTGAAAAGGATGAAGATCCTGATGCAGAATATCCAACAACAGGAAAGAATGCAGGAATTAATTTAGTTGACATGCGTGGTGTAGACTATGATGATGAAAAATGGGATACATTCATGGATCAGTTAACAATTAAAGAAATGAACAGTATGACATCTCTTGGTGGATATCAGACTGCAGCAATTAAATCAGTAGGAAAATATAGAACAAATGACTGTGATGGTCCGGCTTCTATTAATAACAACTTTACAGGACAGGGTTCTGTAGGATTCCCGGCAGCAGTTGTAATTGCAGCTACATGGAATAATGAATTAGCAAATAAATTTGGTGATTCAATCGGAACAATGGCAGACCAGATGGATACAGCAGGTTGGTATGGTCCGGCTATGAACATTCATCGTACAGCATTTGCAGGACGTAACTTTGAATACTATTCAGAAGATGGTGTTTTATCAGGAGATATCGCTGCAAACGCAATTCAGGGTGCACAGGCTCACGGAGTATATGCATACATGAAGCACTTTGCATTAAATGATCAGGAAACAAATAGAACAAGTATGCTTTGCACATGGGCAAATGAACAGGCAATCCGTGAAGTTTACTTAAAGCCATTTGAAAAATCAGTTAAAGACGGTGGCTCATTAGCAGTTATGTCATCATTCAACTACATTGGAAACCGTTGGGCTGGTGGATGCTCAGAATTATTAGAAGATGTTCTCCGTGGTGAATGGGGATTCAAGGGATTTGTTGAAACTGACTACTTTGGTGTATATGGTTACATGAACGCTGACCAGGCGATTCGTAACGGTACAGACCTTATGTTAGTAAACTATGCAACAGAAGCAAATGATATGAAATATACTGAAACAGCAGGAGCACAGCAGAAATTACGTCAGTCAGCAAAACGTATTCTCTATGTTGTAGCAAATAGCCGTCAGTACAGTGAACTTGGAATTGAACAGTCACAGCAGCCAAACCGTTGGGAAACAATTCTTAAAGTTGTAGATGTTTGCGCAGCAATTATCTTAATTGCCTGGGAAATCTTATTAATAGTAAACTTCAACAAGAGAAGAAAAGAAGTTGTTGTAGAACAGGCAGAATAATATAGTTGTTTAAGAATAATTATAAATTATAACTAAAGGTAATCATGCTACTTGTAGGGCATGACGACCGGAAGACTCCCTCAAATGCATCCTTACTTAAGAAATTAAAACTTAAGTAAGGATGCATATTTTTTATGCACAATTCGCTAAATACACCTGATTTTAAGATAGTATCTATGTTTACAATCAGTAAAAGAGCTCTTTAAATATCCTTATAAAAGCACCGTTTATGTCTCCAAAACGGCAGTTTATGACAAAAGAATATATTTGATATTTTAGATGATATATTAAGATTAACAAAATAAAAGAAGAATTTAGCAACAAAAAAGAAAGTTAGTACATAAATATTGCGATTAGAAAAGGAGAGTAAAATGAAACATCAGGACTTACTTAATAAAATGACTTTGGACGAAAAAGCAGCAATATTAAGCGGAATGACAGAGTGGGAAACAAGAAATATTGACAGATTAGACATTCCGTCAATGTTTTGCTCTGACGGACCTCATGGGATTCGTAAGCAGGAAGGCGAGGGTGATCATTTAGGATTAAATGCATCAGTTCCGGCAACATGTTTCCCAACAGCAGCAACAGTTGCAAATAGCTGGGATCCGGAATTAGGCGAAGAAATAGGAAAGGCTTTAGGCGAGGAAGCAGTAGCTTTAAATGTAAATGTAATACTTGGTCCGGGATTAAATGTAAAAAGAAACCCTTTATGTGGAAGAAATTTTGAATATTTTTCAGAAGACCCATATTTAGCAGGAAAAATGGCTGCTTCATATATTAGGGGAATTCAAAGTAAAGGTGTTGCAGCGTGCCCAAAACATTATGCGGTAAACAGTCAGGAATTAAGAAGAATGGCTTCTGATTCTGTATTAGATGAAAGAACATTAAGAGAAATATATTTAACAAATTTTGAAATTGCTGTAAAAGAAGGAAATGCGAAAGCTATTATGAGTGCATATAATCAGGTAAATGAAGTATATGCAAACGAGAATAAGCATTTATTACAGGAAATTTTAAGAGATGAATGGGGATTTGATGGAATAGTTATTACAGACTGGGGAGCATCGAATGACCATACAGCAGGCGTTGCAGCAGGTTCTAATTTAGAGATGCCGGCACCGGGACTCGGTTCAGCAAGAGAACTTTTAAAATCAATTGAAGAAGGACGACTTACTGAAAAAGAATTAGATGAGTGTGTAGATACATTGTTAGATGCAATTTTAACATTTGCAAAAAAAGAAAAAAGCAATAGTAAGTATGATAAAGAATTGCATCATGAGATAGCAAAAAAAGCAGCAGGAAAGAGTGCTGTATTACTCAAAAATGAAGAAAATATTCTTCCATTAAAAGAAGGAACAAAGGTAGCAGTTATAGGAGATTTTGCAATTGAACCAAGATTTCAGGGAGCAGGTTCATCAGTTGTAAATGCTACAAAAATAGAAACAATAGCAAATACAATAGCACAATATAAACTTAAAAATATAGGAATAGCAAAAGGTTATGACAGAATAGGTAAGGAAAATAATCAATTGCTTGAAGAAGCGAAAGAAATAGCTTCAAAAGCAGATGTAGTTCTCTATTTCTTTGGATTAGATGAATTAAGCGAGTCAGAAGGATTAGACAGACAACATATGAAAATTCCTGCAAACCAGATTAAATTACTTGAAGAATTAAGCAAGGTAAATAAAAAAATTGTAGGAGTATTAAGTGCAGGTTCAGCAATTGAAACACCTTGGGATGTTAATTGCAAAGGACTCTTGCATGGATATTTGTCAGGACAGGCAGGAGCAGGCGCATTACTTGATATTATTACAGGAAAGATAAATCCATCAGGAAAATTAAACGAAACATTACCTGTAAAATATGAAGATGTACCATCATATAATTATTTTCCATCAAAGGAACGAACATCAGAATACAGAGAAGGAATACTTGTAGGATATCGTTACTATGACACAGCTAAAGTTCCAGTAAAATATCCATTTGGATACGGACTTTCATATACAACATTTGAATATTCAGATATAAATGTTGCAGAGGACAAGGTTACATTTACAATCACAAATACAGGAAAAATGGACGGCGAAGAAATTGCCCAGATGTACGTAAGTTGTAAGTCAGATAAAATATACAGACCTGAAAAAGAATTAAAGGGATTCAAAAAAGTATTTTTGAAGGCAGGCGAAAGCAAACATGTTGAAATACCATTTGATGATAAGACATTTAGATATTTCAATGTAAAAACAAATAAGTTTGAAATTGAAACAGCAGAATATGTTATTAGCATAGCTTCAAATGTAGAAGACGTAAGAATTTCTGCAGAAATTTCTATAAAAGGAACAGAGGCAGAAAATCCATATGACAAAGAAAAAATGCCATCATATTACAAAGCAGATATCAAAAATGTAGATGATAAGCAGTTTGAAACTTTGCTTGGAAGAAAAATCCCTGATGGAAGCTGGTCAGGTGAACTATCAATGTATGATGCATTTTGCCAGTTATATTATGCTAAAAGATGGGTTGGAAGATTAGTTTACAAAATTTTATCAAGCATAAAGAAGAAGAGCGAAGCAAAAGGAAAACCGGATTTAAATATATTATTTATTTACAATATGCCTTTTTATGCATTAGCAAAAATGACAGGTGGAATGGTTAGTACAGAAATGGCACAGGGAATTGTAAGCATTTGGAATGGACATTTCTTTAAAGGTGTCGGAAGGGTTATTAAAGGATTCTTTGCAAATAATAAAGCAAACAAAGAATACGAGAAAAGACTTTTAGAAGAAAAATAAATATTAATCAAATATAGAAATTGCGAGAAACTAAATTAAAATTATTGATTAATGTGAGAACTTAAAAAGATATAAGCAGTACAAGGAGAGATAAAATGAAACAGATTTGGAGCAATTTTAAAGAAAAACATCCTGAATTAGCAAAGTGGTTATACCAGATTTTCTACTTTATAGTATTCAGCGAAGGCGTAACAATATTTCAGTATTTAGTATTTACATTTATGCCAAAAATGTTAGGAGTCGGACTTGCAGGAACGGAATTTATGTGGCCACAGATTGACATGCATATATTTGGTGTAGATTTCACTTGGAGTTTACTTGGATACAATGTTGTAAAAAATGCAGCAGGTGCAGTAGTAATTGGTGGTGGATTAGGATATTTCATCAGTTATGAAGTAGGTTCATTTTTAGCACAGTGTATTAACTTCCCATTACAGAGAAATATTACATTTAAAAGTAAAGGAAATCCATGGTATCAGGCAATGTGGTATTTCATAGCATGGGTTGTAATTTCACTTATCTGTAACGGATTTAATAATTTATGGATGCCTATAGCATCAGCATATGTATCACCTGCAATTTATAATATACTTGTAACATTTATTACAGGTGGTGTATCAATGGTAATATTCTTCTTCGTATTTAAAATTATTTTCCCTGAAGGAGAAAAGGATAAATAGATTACTTTATAGTAAATAAAATTATATTAAAAATTAAAAAGCCATAAACAAATAATAAAGAGGATGCTTTCAGAAAATGGAAGTGTCCTCTTTATCTTGAAAAAATAATATCTTTAAAAAATAAATTGAAAAAACAATAAATGAAGAATAAAATAAGGTAGAGAATTTAACAGTCAACAAACAGAAAAGAGGTAATGAAATATGTACAATTTTGAATATTACACACCAACATTCATAGAATTTGGAAAGAAATCAGAAGAAAAAGTGGCACAGCTTATAAAGGCGCAGAATGGCAAAAAAGTATTGATTCATTACGGTGGACATAGTGCAAAAAAATCAGGATTAATTGATAAAATAGAAAAATTATTAACAGAAGAAAATATACCGTATGTAGAATTAGGAGGAGTTGTTCCTAATCCAAGACTTTCATTAGTTTATAAAGGAATTGAGTTAGCAAAAAAAGAGAATGTTGATTTTATTCTTGCAGTAGGTGGAGGAAGTGTTATCGACTCTGCAAAAGCAATCGGATATGGAATAGCAAATGAAGGAGATGTATGGGATTTCTATGCACAGAAACGTGTTACGGATAAATGTGCTCCTGTAGGTGTCGTTCTTACAATTGCAGCAGCAGGAAGTGAAATGAGTAACAGTTCAGTTATTACAAATGATGAAACAGGGCTAAAGCGTTCATATCATACTGAAATTTCAAGACCAAGATTTGCAATAATGAATCCTGAATTTACAATGACATTACCAGAATATCAGACGGCATGCGGATGTACAGATATAATGATGCATACAATGGAGCGTTATTTTACAGCAGGAGAAACGATGGAGCTTACAGATAAAATAGCAGAATCCGTAATGCAGATAGTTCTTAAAAATGCTCCAATTCTTTTAGAACAACCGGATAATTATGAAGCAAGAGCAGAAGTAATGTGGGCAGGAAGTTTGTCGCATAACGGACTTACAGGATGTGGTATTAAAAACAAAGATTTTGCAACACATATGTTAGAGCATGAGTTAGGCGGAGTATACGATGTGGCACATGGAGCAGGATTAGCTGCTGTATGGGGAAGTTGGGCAAGATATGTATATAAAGAATGCCTTACAAGATTTAAGAAATTTGCAATAAATGTAATGAATGTTGAAGCAGTAGGAAGCGATGAAGAGATTGCTTTAAAAGGAATAGAAGCAATGGAAAAATTTTATCATAGTATAGGAATGCCAACATCAATAAAAGAGCTGGGACTAGAATTGTCAGATGCAGATATAGAGAAACTTGCAGACCAGTGTTGTGATGCATGCGGTGGACATAAAGGTTCAGCAAAAGTTTTATACAGGGAAGACATTGTAAAAATATATAAAATGGCAAGATAGTTGGCGTCTTTTGCCCCAAACATTATAATATTAGATTAAGTGAAATATGGAGAAAAAATGAGTAAAGTAATGAAAAAGCAAATGAACATGATACATGGACCAATGTTTTATAAGATATTGTTCTTTGCACTTCCATTAGCCGCAAGTAGCATTCTGCAGCAGTTATTTAATTCGGCAGATGTGGCTGTAGTTGGAAGATTTGCAGGAAGCGCAGCTTTAGCAGCTGTAGGAGGAAACAGTCCCGTAATTAATTTGCTTATAAATATGTTTGTAGGATTATCAATAGGTGCAAATGTAATAATTGCAAATTTTATTGGACAGGGAAGAGAAGACAAGGTTAAAGAAGCAGTACACACTGTTATGTCAGTGGCACTTATAAGCGGAGTATCTTTGCTTGTGATAGGTATAATCATAGCAAAACCAATTCTTTTAATGATAAATACACCATCAGAAGTTATAAATCTTGCAGTACTATATTTAAGAATTTATTTTTTAGGAATGCCATTCGTCATGGTTTATAACTTTGGAGCAGCGATACTAAGAAGTACAGGTGAAACGAGAAAGCCCTTATATTGTCTTATTATTTCAGGAATTATAAATATATTACTAAATTTATTACTTGTAATAGTATTTCATTTAAGCGTTGCAGGTGTTGCCATAGCAACAGTTATAGCAGATGGAGTTAGTGCCTTTTTAGTAGTATATTTTCTATCTCATAGTGATGATGCAATAAGATTAAATGTTAGAGAATTATCGTTAAATAAAGAAATAGTTGTTAAGGTAATCAAAATAGGAGCACCGGCAGGATTACAGGGAGTTGTATTCTCTTTGTCAAATGTATTTATTCAGTCAGCTATTAATGGATTTGGAACACATGCAATGGCAGGTTCTTCTGCAGGATTAAATTACGAATATTTTACATATTACATGATAAATGCTTTTAATCAGACAGCGGTTACATTTACAAGCCAGAACTATGGAGCAAAAGATCTTGAAAGATGTAAGCGGGCATTTAGAATAAGTTTTGCTACAGGTATGGCATTAACACTTGTCATGAGCCTTGTTTTTGTGGGTGCAACGCATTTTTTTGCAGGTATCTATACAAATGATCCTGTGGCAATAAAATATGCGATAATAAGAATGAAACATGTAACTTTACTGGAATGCCTTACAGGCGTATATGAAATATCAGGAGGGGCACTCAGAGGAATGGGACATTCACTTCTTCCGGCACTTCTTACTGTAATAGGTTCCTGTGGATTTAGAGTAGTATGGTTATATACAGTATTTAAGATTGTTCCGACATTTACAATGCTTATGAATGTATATCCTGCCACATGGATAATAACAGGGGCAATGGTAATGACATCATATTTGATTATTAGAAAAAGAATAGAAGCAGGACAATAGGTAAAGATTAGTATAAGACTATATAAAATAAATACAGATAAAAATTTCGGAGGAATTGGTTTATTCCTCCGAAAATTTTGCAATGAGATTATGAACTTTTTTATTTCGACATATGATTGCATAAATGAAAGAAGTAAGAGGTATTATTATTAAGCAACCAATACATGATAATAATAAAGAAAAGATTTCCTGAAAAAATGAAGAAGAATTTATGATGGTATTAATTGAATATACATAAGTACGGTAATAAATAAACAGCATAAGTGATTCTCCAAGGAAAACAAATGATAAAGTGTTTACTGTTGTTCCCAATATATCTTTTCCAATAACAGCACCTTCATAAACAAGTTTTCTTTTAGAATATTCAGGATTATGAATAAATATTTCATGTAAAGATGAAGATATGGCCATGCTTGTGTCAATAACTGCACCTAACTGACCCCACACAAAAGCAAACATTATAATATTTACCATTTTAAATTCAACTGCGCTTCCTAAAAAGAAAACCTCTTCTTCCTGCATTTCAATCTCATTAAATCCACCAATATGTCCTTTAATACTGAAAATATAAATAATTACGCATGAAAAAATGCAGACAATTAAAACAGAAATCAGGCTGCTGACAGTTTTAATATTTAATCCGTTCTGAAATTTTATTGTAACAAGGCAAAATACCAAAGAACTTACAATTATAATCAAATAAGGCGAAACTCCAATTAAGAGGAGAAAAATACTAATCGCTCCAATAAAAACATTGCAAACTAAAGTTATAAATGATTTTGCACCTCTTTCGCCACCTAATACAAGCATTAGAACAAACAAAATGAAAAATAATATATAAACTATTCGCATTTTCTAAATCCTTTCTTAACTTTCTTAAATAGTAAAACAGCAATAATTCCTGAAATTGGAAGAGAAATAACAATTCCTATAGAACCAATTAAAAATCTTACAATATCAAAAATATAATCAATAGTAAAAACGGATATCAGATTGTATCCATTACTTAATTTTAAAATAATAATAGGTAAAGAGCTACTTAAATAAGCAAAAAATAATACATTAATCATTGTTCCCATTACATCATAAATAATTTCATATATTGAATTTACAAGCTTACTATAAGAAACAGATGGATTAGTTGTAACAATTTCACTTACAGCAGTATTAATGGTAATTGAATTGTCCATAACCGCGCCTAAAAGACCAAGCAATGAACTTAAAAAGAATATATCTTTAAGAGGCAGTGATGCAACTTCGTATTGCTGCATATCGTAAGGCAAATCACCATTTGCATAAATTGTTACATAGTATAAAACGGCAATGATTAATACAGATGCTAAAGTTGAAATAATTGCTCCTAAAGTTTTGAGATGAAAACCACTTACCAGAATAAGAGTAACAACAGTGAAAAGAATTATTTCACATATCCACACGGGGAAATTGACTGAGTCTTCTGTAATAAAATTCATACAATATATAAAATAGCAGATATTAATAATAACTGAAATTAAAGTTAAAAATCCTAAACGTCCTGAAGTAAAGATAAGTAAAAGTACAACCATTCCAATAAGTAAAAATAGAAATGAATCACGTTTTTGAGAAATATTTGTTGCAGTTAATTTATGGTTACTTTTTTTAATAGAAGCAAATAATTTATCACCCTTATTATATTTTGCAGAGGTAATTTCTGATTCAGAGTATGAATTATCAAGTGAAACAGTATGACCTTTGTATTTGCCATTTAAAATTTTTGCCTTAATGTTTTGTGTAAATGTATTTTCTGTTTTACCGGTCGGACTTGTATTAATACCCGCATTTGATGTGGAAATATCAGTAATTTTTATTATTGTCCTTTTGTAAAAAGATTCATTATTAAAAATAAATAATGTCATTATAAGAAAGCAACCGATTAAAAGACAGAATTTAAATATAAGTTTTTTATTGCTTTTTAAAAGTGCTTTTAAGTTCATAATAACTCCTGTTTTTTGTAATTATTCAGCCATGAAGATAAAAATAAATCTTTGTTGATAAATGAAAATTTTTTAGCAAATATTCTTAATAATTATTATATTTTATTTGATTTATTCTAACAAAATAATATAGATTTTTAAAAGTAATTTGTCAAATAAAATTGTTATCTAAATTGTTAGCATAAATTTTTTTTTAGTATAAATTTTATTTGTATTATTAGTGTGAAAATTTGGTGGCAAAATTTTTTAATTGTTAATGTGAAATTTTAGTGACAAAAATTTTATTCATTTATAATATTTTAGATATGTGATAGTATATTATTGCTTAAATTAAGAAAGATAAATATACGTGAGGTAATGTATGATAGATAAATTGTTAGATATAGATGGTAATATTCTTCTTTGGATTCAGGATAATATAAGAAATGATGCTTTGACTCCAATTGTTAAATTTATAACTTCTCTTGGAAATGCAGGGATGATTTGGATTGCAATAACATTAATTCTGCTAATTTTTAAACGAACAAGAAAATTAGGTGGAATATGTGCATTATCTCTTATATCATCACTTGTAATTAATAACTTTATTTTGAAAAATCTTGTGGCAAGAGTAAGACCTTATGATCAGATTTCTGCATTAAATTTGATAATTGAAAAGCAAAAAGACTGGTCATTTCCATCAGGTCACACTGGAAGTTCATTTGCATGTGCATGGGCAATATTTAGAAATGCTCCAAAGAAATATGGGGTACCGACATTAATCCTTGCAATATTAATTGCACTTTCAAGATTATATGTCGGAGTTCATTTTCCAAGTGATGTTTTAGCAGGAGTTGTCACAGGAATATTGTCAAGCTATGTAGGACAGTTTGTATTTGAAAAAATAAGCGAAAAAAATAAAAATGATAAATCCTTTTGGGGAATATCTATTTGAATTAAACGGGAAAAGAATAAGAACATATAGTTTTACATCAAGATTAAA
>OLSN01001033.1_pt1 | contig 26450 bp, 20 predicted proteins | sample 1672411 | NCBI WGS metagenome assembly OLSN01 (sample SAMEA3136683, study PRJEB25190) | human gut metagenome | biome: human gut; feature: human-associated habitat; material: faeces | place: Austria | collected 2013 | reverse complement strand
AGTTCCGTCTGCCCAAGGACATCGTCCAGCACGAGGTCGAGGGCCTGAAGGAGCTAGGCGTTGACATCGAGACCAACATGGTCGTCGGCAAGGTCCTGACCATCGACGAGCTGATGAACGACTACGGCTTCGAGGCTGTCTATGTTGCCTCCGGTGCCGGTCTGCCCCGCTTCATGGGCATTCCCGGCGAGAGCCTGAACGGCGTTTACTCCGCCAACGAGTACCTGACCCGCGTGAACCTGATGAAGGCTTACAAGGAAGATTCCCGCACGCCCATCATGAAGTCCAAGTCTGTCGCCGTTGTCGGCGGCGGCAACGTTGCCATGGACGCCGCCCGCTGCGCCAAGCGCCTGGGCGCCGAGAATGTCTACATCGTCTACCGCCGCGGCATGGCTGAGCTGCCTGCCCGTAAGGAGGAGGTCGAGCACGCCGAGGAGGAAGGCATCATCTTTAAGACGCTGACCAACCCCACCGAGGTGCTGGGCGACGAGAACGGCTGGGTCAAGGGTATGACCTGCGTGGAGATGGAGCTGGGCGAGCCGGATGCTTCCGGCCGCCGCCGTCCCATCGTGAAAGAGGGCAGTGAGTTTGTCCTGGATGTGGACACCATGATCATGGCCCTGGGCACCAGCCCCAACCCGTTGATCCGCTCCACCACGCCGGGTCTGGACGCCGACAAGCACGGTTGCCTGATCACCAACGGCCCTGACGGCCTGACCAGCCGCCCGATGGTCTACGCTGGCGGCGATGCCGTTACCGGCGCTGCCACCGTCATCCTGGCCATGGGCGCCGGCAAGGAAGCCGCCCGTGCCATCGATGCCGCCATCATGGGCAAAGAGAAGTAATTTATAACGCATAGGGTAAGGCCCCGTACTGTTAAAAGGTACGGGGTCTTACTTTCTTTTCAAAGGAAGTAAGCGAAGAAACTTTCAATATTTCGTCACATTTGGGGGATATAATGGTATACTAATAAGTAGAGCATAAGGCTGCTTTTGAGGGGAGTTGTCACCGAAGGTGACTGAGGGGTGGCCCGTGTGCCGCCCGCTGCTAAAGTCCCCCCCCCCTCACCCGCTGCGCGCACGGGGAGCCTTTTGCCCCTACAATAGAAATACACAAAAGCTGGTATCCACCATGTATCATCCTTTCTTTCAATTCGTCCTGCCGCGTATTGGCCAGGCGGCGCTGGATGTGCTGCTGTATGTAAACTTTTTGCAGCTGCCGCCCTTGCAGCTGGTCAGCGCATGGCCGGTGCTGTATTACGGCCTGCCGCTGCTGCTTATGCTGCTGCTGGCCTACATCAGCCGCGACCCGCTGGGCTTGGGCATCGTGTTCACCGGGCACTTGGTCACTTTTTACTGCATAGGTACCGGCATCGCGCTGCTCATGCGCCGGGTGGGTGGTACGCCGCAATTCGTTTGGCGCATTTTCTGGCTGGATGGCATAACACCATGGCTGCTGACGGCTTTCATCATGTGGTGGGGCCGCCGCCGCGCCCTGAAACTGTGTACCACAAAATATAATATAACTACGCATAAAAGATTGCCCCATGGCGCTTTGCGCATCGTGCAGATCAGCGATGTCCACCCCCGCGCCTGCGCAGCCATGGATCACACCCGTATCCCCGAACTGCGGGAGAAAATTGCCGCCTGCCGCCCCGACCTGCTGGTGTTGACCGGCGATATTTTCGACGAATTCACCGAGCCGGAGGAACTGGAAGCATTCTGCAGCCTGTTCGGCGAGATCGACGCGCCTCTGGGCAAATACTACGTGCTGGGCAATCACGACCTGTTCCACCATTGGCGGGAGCCAAGCTTCGGCCGTGCGGACTTGGAGCAGGGCTTGGCCAAAGCGGGCGTACGCCTGCTGGAAGATACCGGCGTTATGCTACCCTGCGGCGTGCGCATCGTGGGCCGCAAAGACTATTTGTATACGAATGGCCAGCGTTTTGCTGCCGCCCAGTTGATTCCCGGCGGGCCGGACGACCGCTATACCGTCTGGCTGGACCACGAGCCGCGGGACTTTAAGAATGCCGCAGCTGCCGGTGCGGATCTGATTTTAAGCGGCCACACTCACGGCGGGCAGGTCTGGCCTGCCGGTGCGGTGGGCATGGTTGCCAAAAACGAGCGCAACTACGGCCAAAAGAAGATCACCGATACCTGCACTGCCATCGTAAGCGGCGGCACCGGCACCTGGGGCTACAAATTCCGCACCCAGGGCCGCACGGAAATTGTTTGTGTTGAAATTAAGCAGGTGTGATAGTAAGACCCCCTCTGCGAGGGGGCCCTTTTATTGTATCCTCTATTTATGCCATAAGGAACTTTTCGCTCCTATCCCCCTTGCTCACGCAGTGATCTTAAAATTCTTTTGCGTACTTTTCTTATAAGAAAAGTACGACCTGCGCATACTTACCCCAGGGGGATTTTTCTATGAAAATTACATTTTATGGCACGAGAGACTATGACCATTTATACTTTGACGTACTGGCTGCCGATCCTGAATATGGGTGCGACATCCGCTTTTTGGCAGCTAATCTGGACAAGGACACCGCACCCTTGGCGGCCGGGGGCGAGGCGGTGTGCGCGTTCGTCAACGCCGACGGCTCGGCCCCGGTGCTGGAAACGCTGGCTGCCGTCGGGGTAAAACTGCTGCTGCTTCGCTGCGCCGGGTTCAATAACGTGGACCTGGACGCCGCCAGGCGCTGCGGCATCACAGTGCTGCGGGTGCCCGGTTACAGCCCCGAGGCCGTGGCCGAACACGCCATGGCGCTGGCCATGGCCGCCAACCGCCGCATCTGCAAAGCCTACATCAAGGTGCGCAACAATAACTTTGCGCTGGACGGCCTGCTGGGTCACACGCTGTACGGCTCCGCCGCTGGCATCGTGGGCACTGGGCGCATCGGCGCGGCCATGGCCCGCATCTGCTGCGGCTTCGGCATGACTGTGCTGGCCTATGACCAGTACCGCAACCCTGCACTGGAGGGCCTGGTGCGGTACGTCGGGCTGGAGGAACTGCTGCGCACGGCGGACCTCGTCAGCCTGCACTGCCCGCTGACGCCGGAGACCCACCACATGATTGACGCCGATGCCATCAAAATGATGCGGGACAGCGCTATTTTAGTCAACACCAGCCGGGGCGGGCTGATCGATACCCACGCGCTGATCGATGCGCTGCGCCAGCGCAAATTTGCCGGGGTGGGGCTGGATGTCTACGAGACCGAGGACAACCAAATTTTTGAGGATTACTCCGACGACGTGCTGCGTAGCGTGGTGGTGCCGGTACTGCTCAGCTTCCCGAATGTGGTCATCACCAGCCACCAGGCTTTTTTTACCCGCACGGCGCTGCAAAGTATTGCCATAACTACGATGGAAAATGCCCGTGCCTTCGCCCGCGGCGAAAAACTGGTAAACCTGGTAGAATAGTATAAAATAAGGCATAAGGCGAAAATCAGCCTTGACAAATATCCGAAATCGGACCATACTAGTAAAAGTCCGATTTCGGATTTATTTTTTTGCAAGGAGCCTGACCCATTGGAACCAGAAAACAACCTTTCCCCCAATGCACTGTTGGAGATAGAGAATCGACAGTATAACGAAACCAACCTTTTATACCACACCACGGCGGCACTGTTTGGTCTGTCGGACACGATGTTCTGGGTGCTCTACTCGCTGTACGGCAGCGACACGCCCCAGACCCAGGCCCAGATGAGCGCTGGCTGGTGTCTGCCTAAGCAGACGCTGAACTCCGCTGTGCGCGGCATGGTGGAGCAGGGTCTTGTTATGCTGACACCCGCCCCCGGCTGCAGACACGGCAAAAACCTGAGCCTGACCGAGGCTGGCCGTGCCCTGGCCGAAAAGACTGTGGCGCAGGTCATCCGGGCAGAAAAGTGTGCCATGCAGCGCATGGGGCTGGAACGCGCCCGCCAAAACCTGGCCCTAGGGGCAGAATACCTGCATTTCCTGCAGGAAGAATTTACGCAATTGAAAGAATCGCAAAACAAAACGGAGAATGTATGAGCAAAGATCGTATCCAGTTATCTGACCATTTTACCACCGGCCGCCTGCTGCGTTTTGTGGCATCGCCCATTATCATGATGATCTTCACCTCGGTGTACTGCGTGGTGGATGGCTTTTTTGTCTCGAATTTTGCCGGCAAAACGGCATTTTCTGCTTTGAACCTGATCTACCCGTTCCTGCAGGCGTTTGGCTGCCTGGGCTTCATGGTAGGCACCGGCGGCAGCGCGCTGGTCGCCATGACACTGGGCACTGGCGATAAAAAGCAGGCAGACAACCTGTTCTCGATGCTGGCGGCCTCCACGATCGTGATGGGCATTGTCTCCACCATCATTGGCTGGTTCCTGCTGGAGCCTGCCGCCCAGCTGCTGGGCGCTACGCCGGAACTGCTGCCGAACTGCCTGATGTACGGCCGCATCCTGCTGGTGTTCCAGACAGCCTTTATGATGCAGTTCTTTTTCCAGAGCTTTTTCATCACCTCCGAAAAGCCGAAGCTGGGCCTGGCCTTCACTGTGCTGGCGGGCCTGACCAACATCGTGCTGGACTTTCTGCTGGTGGGTGTGCTGCGCGGCGGCATCGTTGGCGCGGCGGCGGCTACCGTCATCAGCCAGATGGTGGGCGGCATCGGCCCTATGTTCTACTTTTTCAACCGCAAAAACTCCAGCCTGCTGCACTTTGTACGGCCCAAGTTCAGCGCCAAAGCGCTGGGCAATGCCTGCGCCAACGGTTCCAGCGAGCTGATGACCAACTTGTCGGCCTCGCTGGTCAGTGCGTTGTACAACCTGCAGCTGATGAAGCTCATCGGCGCCGACGGCGTGGCGGCCTACGGCGTGTTGATGTACGTGGGCTTTATCTTTGCAGCGGTGTTCATCGGCTATGCCCAGGGCTGTGCGCCCATCATCAGCTACCATTATGGTGCTGAAAACCACGATGAATTGAAGAACTTGTTCCGCAAGAGCATTACGATGCTGGCGATTGCCGGTGTGGCGATGTTTACCAGTGCCCAGCTGATGGCCACGCCTTTGGCGAAGATGTTCGTCGGCTACGACACCGGCCTGATGGAGCTGACCGAGCATGCGCTGAAGCTGTACGCGTTCTCCTTCCCGCTGTGCGGCTTCAACATTTTCTCCTCGGCGTTCTTTACGGCGTTGAACAACGGTGCCATCTCGGCGGCGATTTCCTTCCTGCGCACGCTGGTGTTTCAGGTGTTTGCGGTGCTGGTGCTGCCCATGGTGCTGGACATTGACGGCATCTGGTATGCCCTGGTTTTTGCCGAGGCTGCGGCGTTGCTCGTTTCGGCGGCGCTGCTGGTCAAGAACCGGAATCGGTATCATTACGCTTGATTTCTGCTTTTAATATGTGCCTTATCGGCCCTGCCCACCTTGCGGCAGGGCCTTTTATAATGGCATTTTGCCGCTAAAATGCACCGAAAACTTACGAAAATATTGACACATCGGGGCTTCCGTTTTATACTGTTAGCGTAGACTAATTATGATCAACTAACTAAAAGAGGAGCATTCCTGTGTTTCTTGAACTGAATCAGATCAAAAAGTCCTTTGGCATCGGTGAAAACCGGGTCCAGGTGCTGAAAGGCATCGACCTGGCCGTGGAAAAAGGCGAATTCTGCGTGCTGCTGGGGCCGTCCGGCTCCGGCAAGTCCACGCTGCTCAACATCCTGGGCGGCATCGACCGCGCCGACTCCGGCGACATTCTCATCGACGGCGAGCGTATGGCCGATATGAACGAGAAGGCCCTGACCCTCTACCGCCGCCGCCATCTGGGCTACATCTTCCAGATGTACAACCTCATCCCTAACCTGACCGTGCGGGAAAACATCGAGGTGGGCGCGTACCTCTCCCGCCGCCCGCTGGATGTGGACGAGCTGCTCCACCTGCTGGGCCTGTGGGATCACCGCGGAAAACTGCCCAACCAGCTTTCCGGCGGCCAGCAGCAACGCACCTCCATTAGCCGTGCCATCGTTAAGAATCCGGACATCCTGCTTTGCGATGAGCCCACCGGCGCGCTGGATTACAAGACCGGCAAGGAGATACTGAAGCTCATAGAGACCGTCAACCAGAAGTACGGCAACACCGTCATCATGGTCACCCACAACGACGCCATCCGCCTGATGGCCGACCGCGTGGTGCGTCTGCGCGACGGCGCCATCCGCAGCAACGAGACCAATGCGGTCAAGGTCCCCGCGCAGGACCTGGAATGGTAAAGGGGGCTTGCGCGTGAAGGACCCTTTAAACAAACGCATGCTGCGCGAACTGCGCAGCGAGATGGGCAAGTACGCCGTCATCGCCATTCTGCTCATCGCCACCATCGGCTTTGTGTCGGGCTTCCTTGTGGCCGGCTCCAGCATGATTGCCGCCTACAACGAAGGCTTTGAGAAATACAACATCGAGGATGGCCACTTCCGCGTGGAAAAGCAGCTCAACCGCGCCCAGCTTAAGGCGATCACCGGCGCAGGTGTGACCCTGTACGACCTGCACTACCGTGAGACCTCCATGGAAAACAGCAGCACGCTGCGCATCTACCCGGACCGCACCCAGGTCAACACCGTCTGCCTGATGCAGGGTGCCATGCCTGCCGCCCCCGGTGAGATGGGCCTGGACCGCATGTATGCCGAGAACAACGGCATCGCGGTGGGCGATACCGTGACCGACACAAACGGCCAGACCTGGACCGTCACCGGCTATGTGGCCCTGCCGGATTACAGCTGCCTGTTTAAGGATAATACGGACACAATGTTCGACGCCATCAAGTTCGGTGTGGCCATCGTCACGCAGGAGGCGTTCGATGCCCTGCCAGAACAGCAGACCTGGAACTACGCCTGGCAGTACGACACCGCCCCGGCGGACGACCGCGCCGAGAAGGACGCAGCCACCGACTTTATGAAAGTCGTCAACAAAACGGCGTCCCTGCAGGATTTTGTGCCCGAGTATGAGAACCAGGCCATCATCTTTACCGGTGACGACCTGGGCAGCGACCGCGCCATGATTGCCGTGTTGCTCTACATCGTCATTGCCATTATGGCCTTTGTGTTTGCCGTTACTACGTCCAATACCATCGCCAAAGAGGCGGGCGTCATCGGCACGCTGCGGGCCTCCGGCTACAGCCGGGGCGAGCTGGTGCGCCACTACATGGCCATGCCGGTGGTGGTCACCCTTATCAGCGCGGCGGTGGGCAATGTACTGGGGTACACGGTGCTCAAAAACGTCTGCGTCGACATGTACTATGGCAGTTACAGCTTGCCCACCTATGTCACACGCTGGAACGCCGATGCGTTCTGGATGACGACAGTCATCCCGGTGGCGTTGATGATCTTCATCAACTGGCTGGTGCTTTCCCGCACGATGCGCATCTCGCCGCTGCAATTTTTGCGGCATGACCTCAGCCGCCATGCTAACCGCAAGCATGCCCTGCCCCTGCCGTCGGCACTGCCGTTTTTTGGGCGGTTCCGCACCCGCGTGATTTTGCAAAACCTGGGCAGTTATATGGTGCTGTTTGTGGGCGTGCTGTTCGCCAATCTGCTGCTCAGTTTTGGCATGATCCTGCCCGATGCGCTGAACCATTACAGTGATACGATCGCGGACAACATGCTGAGCAACACCCAGACGATGCTGCAGATCCCCTACAGCGCCATGGACGAGGACCGCAAGCTGAATGCCCTGCTCTCGATGCTGCAGTTCCGCATGGAGACCGATACCGAGGAAAACAACGCCGAAAAGTTCAGCGCCTACAGCCTGCAGACCTTGGGCACCGACGAGGGCGGCGCGGCCAAAAGCGAGAGCGTGCTGCTGTACGGTGTAGAGCCGGACAGCCGTTACGTGCAGCTGCCGGGGGATGGCGTCTACCTGTCCTCGGCCTACGCCGACAAGTACGAACTGGGCGCAGAGGACACGATTACCCTGCGGGAAAAGTACGAAGATACGACCTATACCTTTACGGTGGACGGTGTGTATGATTACATGGGTGCGCTGGCCGTCTTTATGCCCCGGGAAAAGCTGAACGAAGTGTTCGACCTGGGCGACGGCTACTACGGCGGCTATTTCTCCGACGCACCGCTGACCGAGATCAAGGATGAATACGTCGGCTCGGTCATCGACCTGGACCAGCTGACGAAAGTTTCCCGCCAGCTGATGGTCTCGATGGGGGCCTCCATGGGGCTGGTCAACGGCTTTGCCGTGATGATCTTCTTCGTGGTCGTCTACCTGCTAAGCAAGATGATCATCGAGAAGAACGCCCAATCCATCTCGATGACGAAAATTTTAGGCTACAACGGCAGCGAGATTGCCCGGCTGTATCTGCTGTCCACCACGGTGGTGGTCGTGCTGTGCCTGGTCATCAGCCTGCCGATCGAAGTATACGTGATGAAGTTCCTTTTCCGCGCTGTCATGATGGAAAGCATGACCGGCTGGATCGAGATGTGGGTCTCGCCCACGCTGTACCCGCGCATGCTGGCGGCGGGCCTGGCTACCTACGCGGTGGTGGCGGTACTGGAGTACCGCCGCATCATCCGCGTGCCGATGGACGAAGCGCTGAAGAATGTGGAGTGATGGGATATGAAAAAAACGATACCGATACTTTTGTCTGCGGCGCTGCTGCTTTCGGCCTGCGGCCAGGCGGCCGGCACGGCGGAAACCACCTCGGCGGACGCCCCTGCTGCCGTGACCGAGACGACGGCGCAGACCTCTGCCCCCAAGACCACGCCCGGCGGCGTGGATAAGGCCGAGACCGTCTACGCCAAGGCCGACGCCGACGGCACCGTGACCGAGACCACGGTGGAAGCTGTGCTGAAGGCCCGCGACGGCGCGACGATTGAAGACGTGGCCGCCCTGCGGGACATCATCAACAAAGAGGGTGATGAGGCGTACACCACCGGCGCCGACAACGCCCTGACCTGGGAGAACAGCGGTAATGCCATCACCTACGCAGGCAAGTCCGACGCCGCCCTGCCGGTGACCACCCGGGTGACCTACTACTTAAACGGCGTGGAAACCGCCCCCGCCGACCTGGCCGGGCAGAGCGGCCGGGTGCGCATCCGCTTTGACTACACCAACCACACCCGCGAGACCGTCACGGTGGATGGGCAGGAGTACACGGTCTGCGTGCCGTTTACGGCCATCACAGCGGTGATTTTGGACGGGGACAAGTTCTCTAATATTGAGACCGACAACGGCAAGGTTATGGAGCTGGACGGCACAACGGCCGTGCTGGGCACCGCGATGCCAGGCCTGGCGGACAGCCTGCGCCTGACCGAGTTTGAGCCGCTGGAGGACACCGAGATCCCCTCTTATTTTGAAGTGAGCGCCGATGTGACCGACTTCTCGCTGGACTTTACGGCCACGATCCTGACTCCCTCGGCGCTGGATGATCTGGACACCGGCGACCTGTCCGACCTGGACGATTTGAGCGACACGCTGGACGACCTGACCGACGCCGCCGACGAACTGGCGGACGGTACCGGCGCTTTGGCCGACGGCGTGCAGGCACTGTATGATGGCTTCCACGAGTACGCCGACGGCGTGCAGGGCCTGGACGAGGGCGCCGAAGCCCTGGCCGACGGCCTGACCCAACTGTATGACAGCGGCACGGCCCTGGCGGACGGCGCCAACGCCCTGCGGGACGGTTTGAGTGCGGTCAGCGGAGCCGTCGGTGGGATGACCTCCGGCGATACGGGCAGCAATGACGAGATGATGGCCCAGCTGAACGAGCAGCTGGCGCCGGTAATTTCCAATTATGGCACAACCGTGGTAACGGATACCGTGACCGATGCGGACCTGCTGGCCGCCCTGACAGCGGCTGGCCTTACCGGGGAGCAGCAGCAGGCCGTACTGGGCGCAGTAGGCGTGGCCATGGGCAAAGCGCTGCAAAACGACACTCCTGCCATGGTGCAGGGCGTGGCCGGTACGGTCTCCGGGGTCCTCATGGGCCAGCTTGGCAGCGGCATCAGCCAGCTGCAAACCGGCCTGGACCAGCTTGCCAGCGGCAGTGCCGAGCTGGCCCGCGGTGCCGACACCTACGTAAAAGCGGTTGGCCAGGTCAGCCAAGGGGCCGACGCCCTGGCCGAAGGCAGCGCCAAACTGGACGACGCCAGCGACTCCATGTACGAGGGCCTGGCTGAACTCCACGATGGTGCAGCAGAACTCCACGACGGCGTGCAGGAGTTCAGCGATAAAAACACCGACGACCTTTCCGACAACCTGGGCGCCGGCCTGCGCAACGTAGTCCGCCGCCTGAAAGCCGTCCAGCAGGCGGGCAAAAACTACCAGACCTTCAGCGGCTTGCACAACGGAGATACCGGCAGCGTAAAGTTCATCGTGGAGACGGCGGAGATCAAGAAGTAAACAGGGTAGAAAAAATAAAAGGGAAGAATCTGTGAGGAACAGGTCCTTCCCTTTTTGTAATGCGCATGCTTGACTTTCTGCACAAGGCTGCCGCCATCAAAGTCTTTGAGTTTGCAAACAGCTATGGCATCCGATGGCAGGGCTTTGTTCAAGCGCTCCAGGCTGTTGTGCAGTTCAGGAAGGCTCTACTGGTCAGACCGAGTTAATGGCAAAGTATCAGTTTTTCAGCATCAGGCGCAGGATCTCCAGGTCCGCTTCCCGCATGCCTTCCCGGGCGATGTGGCCCACGTCCTGGATCGTTTTTTCCACGCTGGCGGTGACGATGCCCTCGCCCTGTTCAAAGCGGTGGCCGTTCATGCTCATGCGTACGCTGAGCAGGCCGGTGTACACCGCCGCCGCGATCTTGGAGGCGCAGCTGGACTTGGCGCCATCGCACCACATGCCGCCCAGAGTGGCCAGAGTGTTGGTGATAACGCCGCAGATCTGCTCATAGCTGCCGCCCTGGAGCCAGCAGATGCCCACCGCTGCCGCGCAGGCAGCGCTGGTGGCACCGCAGTAGGCGGACAGGCTGCCGATGAACCGTTTCTGGTGAATGCTCATCAGGTTGGCGATGGCCAGGGCCCGCAGCAGGCTGTCGTGGTCCACCTGGTTTTCCTCGGCGTAGAGCAGCACCGGCATGGTGATGGTAAGCCCCTGGTTGCCACTGCCCGAGTTGATGACCACCGGCAAGGGGCAGCCGTTCATACGGGCATCACTGCCCGCGGCAGCCGCGGCGGCGGCCCGCATCTCAAAGGGGCCTTCCTGGAACATGCCCCGCAGGGTGGCGCCCACCTCGGCGCCGTAGTGCCCGGCCAGGCCGGTGTCCGAGATGGCCCGGTTACAGGTGATCTGGTTTTCCAACACATCCCGGATGGTGTCCAGGTCCACCGTTTCGCCATAGGTAAGGATGTCCCGCACATTCAAAAGGCTTTTGTCCGGTGCAGGGGCGCACACCTGCCGGGCGCACTCCCCTTCCATCAGATTTTCGCCGTTGTGCTCCATGCGGGTCACATTGGTGTGGGTGGTACGGATCTCCACAAAGGCTTCGTCCGCCCCCGCCCGGGCCGTCACCTGGACTACCAGGTTGTCGGTGCCTTCGATAAGGCTGGTGGTGCAGATACCCGCTTCCAGCAGTTCCACCGCCCGGGCACGAGTGGCATCGGTGACGCTTTCCAGCACCGCCAGACGGCGGGTGGCATCGCCCCCGCAGACGCCCAGCAGGGCGGCGATCTCAATGCCGCGGCGTCCGCCGGAATTGGGGACCGTGACGCCCTTGACGTTCTTGACGATATTGCCGCTGCAGGCCAGCTGCAGGGTATCCGGCTCCCGGCCCAGGATCTGGCGGGCCAAAGCGCCCGCATAGGCGATGGCGATGGGCTCGGTACAGCCCATGGCGGTGATCAGTTCCCCCCGCAGCAGCTCGCCGTATACGGTATATACTTGTTCTTGTAGCATTTCCGTTTACTCCGCTTGTTCAAATTCCGCCCGGACCGCCGCCAGCAGCGTCGGTTCGGTGGCCAGCCGGGTGCCCATCAGGGCCAGGGTCTTGGCCGCGAACAGCATGCCCCGGTGGGCCGCCGGTTTGTCGGCCTGCACCGTGACCGCCCAACTGTGGTTGGGCGTTTTGCGACCGTAGCAGGCGGTGTTGATGTTGACCACCGGCACGATCTGGCTTACGTCCGCCACATCGCTGGAACCGTTGTCCTTCTTGATGGTGCCGTCCACCGGCAGGATGCTCTCGTCCAGTTCCCCTTCCACCCCGGGCAGGCCCACAGCCTGGGCCACCTGGCGGGCGTAGGCCTTTTCCTCTTCGGTAAAGCGGGGCGCGCCGATGGCTTCCATGCAGTCGTGGGCCAGGGCCGCCAGGGTGAAATTCAGCTTGCTGTCGTGGTTTTCACCCAGGATCTTCACTTCCACCGTGGTGTCGGTCATCAGACAGGCACCTTCGGCCACCCGGCGTACCCGGGCTTCCAGTTCCTTCATCTGGGCAAAGGTGTAGGCCCGCACCATATACCACAGCTGGGCGTAATCCGGCACGATATTGGGCCGCTCGCCCCCGTGGGTATAGCAATAGTGCATGTAGCAGTCTTTGTCCACATGTTCCCGCAGGTAGTTGACGCCGATGTTGGTAAGTTCGGCGGCATCCAGGGCGCTGCGCCCGTTTTCGGGGCAGTTGCAGGCGTGGGCCGCCCGCCCGTGGAAGGTGAAGGTCAGAGCCTCGGCGGCCTTGAACTTTACCTCGCCGGGGTCATTGTGGTCCAGGGGATGCCAGGCCAGGCAGACATCCACATCCCGGAAATAGCCGTTCTCGATCATGATGGTCTTTCCGGCCAGGGTCTCCTCGGCGGGGGTGCCGTAGACCACCACCGTGGCGGGCAGGCCTTCATCCACCAGCTGGGCCAGGGCGATGCCTGCGGCGGCGCTGCCCGCGCCCAGCAGGTTGTGGCCGCAGCCGTGGCCGGGACCGCCGTTGCCCTGCTGATAGGGTACATCGTCCTGCTGCAGGCTGGCCAGGGCGTCATATTCGCACATAAAGCCGATGCGCACCGGCCCGTTGCCATACACTGCCCGGAAGGCCGTGGGCTGGTCTTTCAGCCCCCGTTCCACCGTAAAGCCGTGCCGTTCCAACAGGTCCTCCAGCACGGTGGCGGAACGGTGTTCCTCGCCGCTGAGTTCCGCCATACCGTGGATGGTATCGGCACAGGCGGCAAATTCCGGGCCGTGTTCTTCCAGCCAGGTTTCGATCCGTTGCTGACAGGTCATAGCCAGTGTCACCTCTCCTTTTCAAATTCCGCCCGCACCGCGGCCAGGCTTTCGGGGTCCGACGCCAGCCGCGCCCCGGCCAGTGCCAGGGACGCCGCCGCGAACCGCATGCCCCGATGGGCCGACGGACGGCAGGCCTGGGCCGTTACCGCCCAGGTGTGCATGGGGGTGTTGGCCGCAAAGCAGGCGGCAAACATATTGATGGTGGGCACCACCTGGCTGACATCCGCCAGGTCGGTGGAACCGTTGTCGATCTTGATGGTGCGGTCCGCCGAAACGATGCGGGTGTCAAAATCGCCGGTAAAGCCGGGCACCCCCGCATGTTGGGCGATCTGCCGGGCGTAGGCGGTCTCTTCCTCGGTAAAGCAGGGCGTGCCCACCGCCTCCATGGCCTCCCACACGATGCGGCTGAGGGTAAAGTTCAGCCGGTTGTCGTGGGTATCGCCCAGAGTCTCAAATTCCACGGTGGTATCGGTCATCAGGCACGCCCCCTCTGCGATGCGCTTGACCCGTTGTTCCACCTCTTTCATCTGGGCATAGGTATAGGCCCGCACCATGTACCACAGCTTGGCGTAATCTGGCACGATGTTGGGCCGCTCGCCGCCGTTGAGGTAGCAGTAGTGCATATAGCAGTCCCGGTCCACATGTTCCCGCAGATAGTTGACGCCGATGTTGGTAAGTTCGGCGGCATCCAGGGCGCTGCGCCCGTTTTCGGGGCAGTTGCAGGCGTGGGCCGCCCGCCCGTGGAAGGTCATGGTAAAGGCGGCGGCCGCCTTGTGCTTGATCTCGCCCGGTTCGCTGTGGTTGTGGGGGTGCCAGCCCAGCACCACATCCACATCCCGGAAACAGCCGTTGTTCACCATAATGGTCTTGCCGGCCAGGGTCTCCTCGGCGGGGGTGCCGTAGACTACCACGGTGGCGGGCAAGCCCTGGTCTACCAGCCGGGCCAGAGCGATGCCCGCGGCGGCGCTGCCCGCCCCCAGCAGGTTGTGGCCGCAACCGTGGCCGGGGGTGCCGTTGCCCTGCTGGCAGGGCACATCGTCCTGCTGCAGACCGGCCAGAGCGTCGTACTCACACATAAAGCCGATGCGCACCGGCCCGCTGCCGTACACCGCACGGAAGGCCGTGGGCAGGTCCTTGAGGCCCCGTTCCACCGCAAAGCCGTGGTGTTCCAGCAACTCTTCCAGGGCGGCGGCGGAACGGTGTTCCTCACCGCTCAGTTCCGCATAGCCGTGGATGGCATCGGCGCAGGCCGTGACCTCGCCGCCGATGGCGTCCAGCGTTTGCAAAATCGCCTGTTTGTACTGTGTTGCGTCCATGGTACGCCGCCTTTCTCAACCGCCCAGGTATGCCTTGCGGATGCTGTCGTCGCTGTGCAGTTCCTTGCCGGTGCCGCTCTTGACGATGACGCCGTTTTCCAGCAGATAGGCGCGGTCGGCGATCTGCAGGGCCATGTTGGCGTTCTGCTCGATGAGCAGTACCGTCTTGCCCTGTTTCTGGATGGTGCAGATCAGTTCAAAGATCTCCTCCACCACGATGGGCGCCAGGCCCAGGGAGGGTTCGTCCAGCATGATGAGTTCGGGGTCGTACATCAGGCCCCGGGCAATGGCCAGCATCTGCTGCTCGCCGCCGGACAGGGTGCCCGCGTGCTGGTTGATGCGTTCTTTCAGCCGGGGGAACAGGTCATACATCTGCTCCCGCCGCTCGTCGATGTACTTGCGGGAAACCTTGCGCAGGGCCATGGTGCCCAGGATCAGGTTTTCGCCCACGGTCATCTTGGGGAAAACGTGGCGTCCTTCGGGCACATGGCTGATGCCCAGCCGCACGATATCGGGGGCGTTCATGTGGGTGATGTCCTGCCCCTTGAAGGTGATGCGGCCGGAGGTCTTTTTGGTAATGTTGCTGATGGCGCTCAGGGTAGAGGTCTTGCCCGCACCGTTGGAACCGATCAGGCAGACGATCTCGTTGCGGTCCACTTCCAGGCTGATATCCCGGATGGCATGGACATGGCCGTAGTCCACCACCAGATTGTCGATCTTGAGCATCGTTTCGGACATTGTCGTTCTCTCCTCTCTCAGCGCTCGTTGGACTTCTGGATGGTACCCCGTCCAAAGTACGCTTCCTGCACCTTCTTGTCGTTTTTCACCACGTCAGGGGTGCCTTCGCAGATTTTTTCGCCGAAGCTGAGGACCATGATGTAATCGCACAGGTTCATGACGAACTTCATATCATGCTCGATGACCACGATGGTGTGGCCGCTCTTGTTGATGCGCTGGATAAATTCCAGCAGGCTCCAGGTCTCGGCCGGGTTCATGCCGGCGGCCGGTTCGTCCAGCAGCAGGATCTTGGGGTTGGCGGCCAGCGCCCGGGCGATCTCCACCTTGCGCTGCAGGCCGTAGGGCAGGTTGCCCGCTTTCCAGTCCTTGTATTCGGTCAGGCCCACTTCCTCCAGCACCTTGGCGGCCTGCTGGGTGGCATATTCCTCGTCCTGGCGGTAGCGGGGGGTGTGCAGCAAGGCGTCCAGCACATTGGTCCTGGTATGGATGTGGCAGCCCACCTTCACGTTTTCCAGCACCGAAAGGTACTTGAACAGCTTGATGTTCTGGAAGGTACGCACGATGCCCAGCTTGGCCACTTCCTCGGGGGGGAGGTTGGTGATGTCCCGCCCGTCAAACAGGATCTGGCCGGAGGTCACCTTGTAAGTGCCGGAGCAGAGATTGAAAAAGGTGGTCTTGCCGGCGCCGTTGGGGCCGATGATGCCGAAGATCTGGCCCTGTTCAACCTTCATGTCCACGTTGTTGACGGCTTTCAGGCCGCCGAAGTATTTGCAGACGGCCTTGCTTTCCAGAATGACTGCCATATCACTGCGCCTCCTTTGACTGGGGCTTTTCCTTTTTGCGCAAGAACGCCGGCAGCGGGAGGGAGATATTGCCCGCGATGACGCTGTCCTTGGCGCCGAACAGGCCCTGGGGCCGTACCCACATCATCACGATGATGAGCAGGGCGTACATGACCATACGCCATTCGGAGGCGAAGCGAAAGCCCTCGGTGATGCCGTTGATGACGAACGCGCCCACGATGGGGCCCAGCAGGGTGCCGGAACCGCCCACCACGCACATGGACAGCACGCTGAAACCTTCGTCCAGGGTGAACATGTCGGGGCTGACGTAGCGGTAGTAGTGGCCCAGGAACACGCCCATGGTGCCGCAGATGATGGCACCAGTCATAAAGTTGATGCAGCGGTAGTGGGAAACCTTGACACCCAGGGAACGGGCGGCGTCCTGGTCCTCACGGATGGAGATCCAGGCACGGCCGATGCGGGAGTTGAGCAGCCGGTTGAGAATGAACACTACCAGCAGCAGCACCACCAGCGCCAGGTAGTAGAAGGGAGCGCCGGATTCCACCTTGAAGCCGAAGATGGTAATGGTGGGGATGCCTTTGATGCCCAGGGGGCCGTTGGTCAGGTCCTGCCAGTTGAGGGCGGTCAGGCGCATCATTTCCGAGAAGCCCAGGGTGATGATGGACAGGAACATGCCGTTGAGTTTGAGGGTGGGGATGGATACGATGAAACCGGCAATGGCGCACAGAACAATGGTGCACAGCAGGCTGGGCAGGAAAGTCATGCCCAGTTCGGTGCTCATCAGGGCGCCGCTGTAGGCGCCGATGCAGGTAAAGCCCACGATGCCCAGGCAGCTCTGGCCGGAATAGCCGTTGATGATGTTCAGGCCGCTGGCGATGGTGGCGTACACGATGATGCGGGCCAGAACGCCCCGGACGTAGTTGCTGGTGGTGAGCTGGGGCAGCAGGATCAGGAACAGGATGCCGAGGACGACCACCAGCTTTTTATGGCCGGTGTAGAAGTCTTTGGCCTTGGTAATGAGGTTGGTCATAGGTCATTTGCCTCCCTTCCGTTTGAAGCCCTTGGTAAAGTCGAACACGAACAGACCCTCGGGGCGGAACGACAGTGCGATGAACACCACCAGGAAGCCGATGATATCCCGGTAGCTGGAGGTGAACAGGGCGATGCCGAAGTTTTCCAGAATGCCGATGAGCAGGGCACCCAAAGCGGCGCCGGGGATGTTGGTCATGCCGCCCAGCACGCAGGCGGAAATGGCCTTGAGGCCGACCACGGTGCCGAACACGGTGGACACATTGGTCAGGTAGGTGCCGTACAGCAGACCGGCGATGCCGCCCAGGCCGGTACCCACGATGTTGCCGATGAGGGTGACTTTCTTGACGTTGATGGCCACCAGGCTGGCCGCCATTTTATCCTGGCTGACGGCGCGGAGCATCAGGCCCACGCGGGTCTTGTACAAAAACAGGCTCAGGCCGATGGCCAGCACCACCACGATGGCGATTACCACCATGTGGATGGTGGTAATGTACAGATCGGTACCGAAGAGATAGAAGGGCTTGGTTTCAAAGGCGGGGGGCATGGCGTTGCCCTGGGAGCCGAAGGCGATCTGGGCCAGGTTCTTGATGAGCAGGGAGCAGCCCACCGTGCACAGCAGGGCGATGCTTTTGGGCGCGTCCAGGAAGCGCTCGTAGGCAACCTTGTGGATGAAGATACCGGCAATACCGGAAGATATGAAGGCTACCAACAAGCCCAGGAAGAAGTTGGGCGTAACATAGGTGTAGAACAGATAAGCGCTCATGGCGCCGATCATGACCATTTCGCCGTAGGCAAAGGTGATGAGCCCGACGACGCCGACGATCAGCGTATAACCAATGGCCATCAGGGCGTAGATGCTGCCCTGGGACAGGCCGTTGATAAGCTGCTGGAGCACATACATGGGAATACCTCCTTTGGGTAGGCTGCGATGCGGGGCAAAAAAAGAGGCCCCGTTCACCCCGAGAGAGGGAAAACGGGGCCTCCGTTTTACCGTGTCAGCACACAGCGATCATTCAAACTTGCTGCACTTGGAGTAGTCGCTGACTTTGGTCCACTTGCCGTCGACAATTTTCAGCAGGCAGTAGGCGCGGATAATGTCCTCATCCTCGGTGAACTCGTAGGGACCGGCCAGGAGCACATCGCCCCACAGAGCCTGCACGTCGGCGTCGGTGATGCCGGCCAGGGCATCGCGCACGGCCTGACGGTCGGTGGTGCCGGCTTTCTCAATGGCGGCGCAGAGAAGCAGCGCAGCGTCGTAGGACAGAGGGCCATGAGTGGTAGGATAGAACCCGGCGCCTTCGTAGAATTTAGTTGCGTAGTCCCACGCGATTTCATCTTCTTCGCTGAGGAAAAATCCAGCCGAAATCACTAAACCTTCTGCTGCTTCACCTGCAAGGAGAATCACCTGGTCGGAGTACATGGCGCCGGCGCCGATGACCGGGATATCCCAACCCATGGCCTCCAGCTGTTTCAGGATCAGGGCACCGTCGGCGGCCTGCGTTACCAACATCAGATACTCGGGGTTGGTCTGGCGGATCTTGGTCAGGATGGCGGTGAAATCCTTTTCTCCAGAAACAAAGCTCTCGTCATCGGTGATCTCGATGCCGTATTCCTCGCAGCCTTCCTTGGTGGACTCAAAGGCGGAAGCGCCCCAGTCATCGTTGACCCAGATGACGCCGATGGACTTGGCGTTCAGGTATTCATAGGCGCCGCGCTCCACCAGGTAGGGCTGCTCGGCTTCCATCTTGCCGGCCACCGTGAAAGCGTAGTCACTCATGGGGGCGTACTGGTTGTTGGAAGCGCAGGGGGAAAGCTCCACCATGGTGTACTCCTCAAAAACAGGCGCACAGGCGATGGCTTCGGAACTGGTCATGGGGCCAAGCACGCCAACGATACTCTCATCATCGCCCATCTTCTTGGCCAGCTCCACCGCTTCCTTGGGTTCGCCTTTGGAGTCTTCCAGGACCAGCTCTACCTTCTTGCCCAGGACGCCGCCGTTCTCGTTGACCTTTTCGATGGCTAGCTCCCAGGAACGCCAGAAGCTCTCACCCATCTCGGCCTTGTCGCCGGTGACTGCCGTGATGCCGCCGATGCGGATGGTGTCACCGCTGGTCTCGGTGGAAGCGATCTCGGAACTGGCGTTGGCGGAAGATGTCTGCTCGGAACTGCTGGTGGTTGCCGAACCGCCGCAAGCGGTCAGCAGGGAGGTGCCCATGGCCAGAGCCAGGCCCAATGCGATTGACTTTTTCATACTGCTTTTTTTCATACTGCTTTGCTCCTTTTTTCAAGTGCGTTTCTTCTCGTGCTGCCGTAAAGGCGCTGTGCACTTTCGTTGTCTTCAGTCTACCATTGTGCCGCTTTTTTTACAAGATAACAAAAATACGATATGGTGGACTATTTCTCTTTCTTCGCTATTTTTCATGTTCTTTTTCTTGTTTTGCTGTTTATTTTGATATTATTGCACAATTTTCTGTGTTTTTTCGTTGCAACACCCCGCGAAGTATGTTACACTGGGTGGCGAACCTTGTTAGATTCGGACCTGAAGGAGGGGACGTCATGCGGCGCAAAATGCTGCTTTCTTATTTTTCCATCCTGCTGGCGTTCTGCGCTGTCATCTTTGTGTTTGTGCTGCGCACCGTTTACAGCATGGTTCAAGGCAACCTGATTGAAACCTCCTCCCAAATAATGCAGCGCTGGTCCACCGAGTTATCCGACGCCATGGGCTTTGCCCACAGCCACATACTGAATCTGGCCTCCAGCCAGCATTTGCAGGAACTGCTGGCCGCCTACGGCACCGGCGCCGCCCAGGGCGACGCCGAGCAGGCCCTGTTGCGGGACGAAGCCCTTACCTCTCTGCTGTCCTTCAACAGCGTGACCCTGGGCACCCTGCCCTTGCTGGTCGAGATCACCGCCCGCACCCCGGACGGGTCCTATCTGCCCGTATACGACACCCTGGGGCTGGAGGAATCCCCCGCTCCTTACGATCCCCGTTCGGAATGGATCCAGACCCTGGAGTCCCTGGACGGCCGTTTTTTGTGGGATACCTACTACGACGGCAACTATGAATACATCCGGGCCTCCAAGATCATCTACGACAACCGGGATTTTTCCAACATTCTGGGCACCATATCGGTGGAGTTCAACTATGAGCACCTGACCCAGAGCGTTCTGCACAATCTGCGCAACGAGGCAGGCATGGAAGCCGCCCTCTACAATATAGCCACCGAAGAGTTCATCGGGTATTATTCCATCCGGGGCCTGCCCGATACCGATACCCTGCGGCAGCTGAGCGCTTCGGGCGGCTTCTATATACAGCCAGACGGCGACGCCTGCCTGTTTGCCCGGCGGCTTTCCACCACCGACTACTATCTGGTGGGGCTGAAATCCCTGGAGGAAGTGCACACCACCTACCTGCAATCCTGCAGCATCCTGTTTTTGTCCGCCGGGGCGGCGCTGCTGGTGGGCATGCTGCTCACCTTTGTGGTCACCGGGTCGGTGATGCGCCCGGTGGTGCAGCTGTCCGAGACCATGAAAAACGTGAAAAACGGCGATCTGGACATCACCGTCCACACCCGGGAAAAGGGTGAGGTGGGGGAACTGTACGACAGTTTCAACTACATGATCCAGATGATCAACCAGCTGATCGAGGAAAATTACGTCACCCGCCTGAACCAGAAACAGAGCGAACTCAACGCCCTGCAAAGCCAGATCAACACCCACTTTTTGTACAACACGCTGGATTCCATCAACTGGCTGGCCAAGGACTACCATGTGGAACAGATCTCCCAGCTGGTGACCAGCCTGTCCACCCTGCTGCGCACCTCGCTGAACAACGGCCAGCCGGAACTGACGGTGGAACAGGAACTGACCCACATGCGCAGCTACCTGAACATCCAGAAAGTGCGGTTCTGCGGGCTGTTCCAGGTCCATGAGGAAGTGGACGAATCCCTTTTGCAGGACACCGTCATCAAGATGCTGCTGCAACCCTTGGTGGAAAACGCCATTCTGCACGCCTTCAACCGGTCCGACGCCCCGGCCGAGGGCAACCTGCTGCTGGTGCGGGTGTTTGCCCGGGCGGGGGACCTGGTGCTGGAAGTGGCCAACAACGCCCCCGATGACGCCCTGGCCCAGGTACAGCAGCGACTGCGGCAGGAGGCGGGCGCCCCCGCCCGCAGCTACGGCATCCAGAGCATCCGCACCCGGCTGGAGATCGCCTACGCCCGGGAAGCCGCCCTAGAATACCGGATGGAGGGGGGCTTCCTGACGGCGAGCATCCGCATTCCCCGCCGTTATACCGCCCCCGACCGCCTGACTACCCCCAGACTGAAGGAGTAAAGACCCATGCCCTATTCCGTTTTGATCGTGGACGATGAGATGCTCATCCGGGAAGGACTGCGCCGTCACCTGGACTGGGCCACCCTGGACATGGAGGTGATCGGGGTAGCCGACGGCGCCGAGAGCGCCCTGGAGATTGCCCGGCGCCGGGCGCCGGATATCCTGATCACCGACATCTGCATGCGTTCCAAGACCGGCTTTGACCTGATCGAGGACCTGTTGGAACTGGGGCTTTCTCCCCAGGTGATCCTGATTTCCAGCTACAACGATTTTTCCTACGCCCAGCGGGCGGTGCGCCTGAATGTGGTGCGGGAATATATCCTGAAACCGGTGGACACCGACGCCCTGACCGCCCTGCTGCACAAGCTGCGGGGCGAACTGGACCTGCGCCCTGCCCACCGCAGGGCCGAGGAGGACGGCGGCGCCGACATCCCCGTGCACACCTACCGCAGCTTTTTGCAGGACCTGCGCAGCGGCGGCTATGACCGGCACCGCTTTGTGCACTGTGTCAAGCACGGGGAAACCCAGGAAGCCCTGGCCCAGTGGGCCTGCGTGGAGCAGGTGGTCCGGGCGGAACCCCACCACCTGGCCTCGGCCCAGCGGTTCTGCACCAATCTGCTGATGCTGCTCATCTCCGAGGGCATCCTTTCCGGCGAGGGGGAGGACCCGGTGCACGCCCTGCGCCGCTGCGCCGACACCGAGGCCATGTGCGCCTGCATGCGGGATACCGTGGCCGCGGAATGTGCCCACAAATGCGCCCAGGCACCGCTGGCCCAAAGCAAGCTCATTGCCGCCAGCCTGGACCTGATCGAAAAGCATTACCGGGACCCCCGGTTCAACCTGACAGCCCTGGCCGCCGAACTTTGCGTCACCCCCAACTATCTGTCCATTCGCTTCAAGGAGGAGATGGGCGTAGGGTTCATGAAATATCTGCTGGACCGCCAGATCGAGACCGCCAAGCGGCTGCTGGCCGACCCCCAGTACAAGGTGTACCAGGTGTCCGAGATGGTGGGGTTTCAGGACGAAAAGTATTTTTCCCGCCAGTTCAAGAAACTGGTGGGGGTCACCCCTAAAGAATACCGCAACGAGCATACCTCTCCCCTGTGAGGGCGGGCTTTGTCCGGGCGGGGCGCACCACACCGTGCGCCCCGCCCGGTTTTTCTGCCTCAATGGATGCGGGGGTGCTTTTCTTTGGGCGGCGGGTCTGCTATACTGGGCTCAAAGTGCACAAAAGGGAGCTGAACGGCCGTGAAACTGAGCGACAGCCAATACCCGCTGAAAAAGGTCTTTTACCGCATGTTTTCGCTGCTGGTAGTGGTACTGCTGATTGTGGTGTTTGCCGCGGCGGCGGTGATCCTGTACCAGGTGATGCGCACCTCCGCGGTGGATACCATCTCGGCGTTTCAGGAAACGGTGGCCACCACCCTGAACACCGATATCAAATCCGCGTCGCTGCAGCTGTCCCATTTTGTCTATGTAAACGACGGCGAGTTCCTGGACGTGGCCAACCGGGTCTATTCCAGCAGCGGCAGCAGCCAGCAATATCTGGCCGCTAAAGAGCTGGAACGGAGTTTCAACACGGCCATGGTGCCGTCTCAGAACATTCTGGCCGGGCTCTTTTTCATGAAAGGCGGGGGTACCGTGCCGGTGAAGGAGTCCACCACCCTGCCGGACGACGCCCTGCGCGCCGAAGGCTGGTACCGCACCGCCCTGGACAATCCCAACCGGGTGACCATAGGCGGCTACGACACCAGCAAGACCGATCTGACCGCCAACGCCCAGAAAGGCGGTCAGCTGGTGCTGGTGACGGCCATGGCTCCCAACTATACCACCGACCGCAGCGGCCGCATCGAGATGGTGGCGTACTTTACCACCTCCCAGGTAAGCGAGGTGCCGCTGCGGTCTCGCTCCGACCCCGGCATGGGCACTACCCTGCTGCTGAACGAGGAAGGCCAGGTCCTGTTCGGGGATATGGGCCGGGAAGAACTGCTTGCCTGGCTTGGAGAGAACGGCGCGCAGCTACCCAACGGCACCTTCAACCGGCGGGCGGCCCTGGACCCCGACGGGCGGACCCGCAACTATCTGTTCATCCTGCGGCAGGTGCCCTTTGCGGGTTGGCGCATCGCCACCTTTGTGGACGAAGGGCTTGTCATGGACCGCATCCTGGGTATCGGCGCACTGCTGGTGGGGGTGGTGTTCAGCCTGCTGCTGCTCTTCTTCCTGTTCTCCCGGTACTTCCTGGACGCCATCGTCATGCCGGTGCAGGAGCCGGCCGGGGCCATGGACCGGGTGGCCGCCAACGACCTGGCCGTACAGCTGCAGCCCTCGGGTCACCATGAGCTGCAGCGGCTGACTTCCTCCTTCAACCAGATGGTCCTGAGCCTGAAAAACATGCTGGCCATCAACGAGGAAGCCCAGAAGCGCAAGCATCAGGCCGAGATGCAGGTCCTGCAAAGTCAGATCAACCCCCATTTCATTGTGAACACCCTCAACTCCATCCGCTTCATGGCCCAGATGTCGGGGTACGACGGCACCCGCCGTATGGCCCAGGCGTTGGGCAATATCGTATCCTGCTCTTTCCGCAGCAGCACCAGCTTTTACACGGTGGACGAGGAATTGCAGATGCTGGACAGCTACCTGTACATCATGCGCATCCGCTATGCAGACGGCTTTGAGGTGCGCTACGATGTGGCCGAAGATTGCCGCAGCTGCCGCCTGCCCCGGCTGACCCTGCAGCCCATTGTGGAGAACGCCCTGGACCATGGCTTTGCGGACATGGGGGACGAGCTGGGCCAGCTGGTGATCCAGGCGGCCCGGCAGGGGGATTTCCTTTGCCTGGAAGTGGAGGACAACGGCTGCGGCATGACGCCGGAGCAGGTGGATGCGGTACTGCGGGGCCGTCCCCTGGGGGCGGATACCGGCCACGGCATCGGGCTGAAAAACGTGCTGGCACGGCTGCGGCTGCATTTTGGCGGCGAAAGCAACCTGTTGATAGAGAGTGTGCCCGGCCAGGGCACTCGGATAACGATCCGCCTACCCTGGCAGGCGGTAGCGCCCCAGACAACGAAGGAGGAACTGTCCCATGATCCGAACCCTGATTGCCGATGACGATGCCCTGCTGCGGGCGGCTTTGCGCACCATGGTGGACTGGGAAGCCTTGGGCTACACCCTGGTGTGGGACTGCACCAACGGGCTGCAGGTGCTGGAACTGTTACAGCGCACCACCGTGGACCTGCTGATCACCGATATGAAAATGCCCCTGCTGGATGGGCTGGGGTTGATCCGCCGCCTGCGGCAAAGCGCCCTTTTGCCGGTGACGGTGGTACTTTCGGGCTATGACGAATACGAGCTGGTGCGGGAGGCCTTCCGCCTGGGAGCCCATGACTACCTGCTGAAAGGCAACCTGGACACCGCCAGCCTGACCGCCATGCTCACCGAGCTGCGCCGCCGCATCTTTGCCGACGGCGGCACCGCAGCGGCCCCCGCCGCCGGGCCCCAGCTGGCCCCGGGCAGTTACGGGGTGGCGGTATTTGCGGTGGACGACATGGCCCGGCAGTCCGACCGGTTCGGGGGCGACCTGAAAAACCGCCTGGACAAGCCCATGCTGGAACTGGTACGCCAGATCCCCCGGGTGGCAGGTCGGGCCACCCTGCGGGCTGCCGGACCCGGCCAGTACGAGCTGCTGTGGCAGGTTCGGGACAAAGCCCGCTACCACAACACCATGCTGTCGGTAGTGCAGCAGATCCAAGCGGTATGGCGGGATTACATGAACCTGAGCGTTTCAGCGGCGGTGAGCGACCTGGTCACCAAAGCAGGGGTGGCCGACGCCTGCGCCCTGTGCGGGGTGATGGTGCGGCTGGCGGTGCTGCAAGGACCGGGAGCGGTCTGCACCCAGAGCCGGTACGACCCCCTGGCCCGGGCCTGCCTGGACAGAGCCCCTGTGTGTGCGCCGTTGGTGAACGCCCTGGGCGCCCAGCGGGACGAGGACTATGAAGCGGAGAAGGAAGCCTTTTCCGCACTCGGGAACCGCTGGACGGCCCGGCTCAGACCCAGCTGATGCTGGTGCTGCTGACCCAGATCACCGAGGCCCAGCGCAAATGCGGCCTGGACGCGGAGAACACCGCCGGCTGTGAAGCGGTGGTACAAGCCCTGGGTACCCCCTGGGAGCGCAGTGTCTGGCTGCGCAACCTGCTGCGCAAGGAGCGGGAACGGCTGCAGCACCGCAGCCGCAGCCAGACCCCGGACCCCATCCGCTGGGCCCAGATCTTTCTGGAGGACAACTTCACCGACCACAACCTGACCTTAAAGGCCGTGGCCGACCAGGTAGGCCTGAACAAGAAGTACCTGAGCACCCAGTTCACCCGCCGGTGCGGCTGCACCTTTATCAGCTACCTGAACAACCTGCGGCTGCGCTATGCCCAGGAACTGCTGGCCCGCACCGACCTGAAGATTTATGAGATCAGCGACCGGGTGGGATACAGCCGCTTTCCCAGACTGCTCCCTATCTGAAACACCGCGGTTGAAAAAACTTTTTTCAAAATTCATTATTTTATCGTCAATATATTGGCGATGCTGCAAAAACTGATATCACAATGCTGAACGCTCTACCGCAATTTATATTACAATATTTACATAGTATAGTATAAATGGGAAAGGGTGTACCTGCTTGCTACAGGTAGCCGAATACGAGAGTTTTGTCCGTAAGCGCATCACGCAGCTGCGCCATCGCCTTCATGTTTCTGAACATAAAATGAGCCTTGCCCTTGGCAAAAGCGGCAGCTATATGCGCAGTATTTCAATCGGCAAGGCATTGCCCTCGATGCAGCCATCAAGGAAATTAGCAGCTCACGCAAAGCCAGATGACGCGCTTAGTCACCCTCATGGGAGTGCTAGCGCTTTAAGACTTCCTCCACCTGCTTGATAAGCTGCTCCTTATTCGGCATATACAGGACATACCGAGAAGCAAAAATTTGATTAGACAAGCCGCCCAGCGCATACTCAGGCGCTACACTGTCCTTATCGGTGCAGAGGATGATGCCGATGGGCGGATTGTCTTCC